>Ga0256839_1000056_pt1 | contig 139034 bp, 123 predicted proteins | sample 354166metaG_FD_185968 | JGI IMG/M metagenome (GOLD analysis project Ga0256839, IMG submission 185968) | Hydrothermal vent microbial communities from Mid Atlantic Ridge, Atlantic Ocean - 354-166 | ecosystem: Environmental > Aquatic > Marine > Hydrothermal vents | place: Atlantic Ocean: Mid...
ATCTTTTACCACTGGTGGCGGCGACACCCCGCTCCTGGCATCACTGACCCTCCCATTGACGACCTTTTCAACGAATCCGGTGGCTTGTTGGCGGGAATCAGGTGAAAAAATGGGGAGACGCCAGAGCAGCAGCATGCCTTGACCGAGGATTTGTGCATTCGCTATTATAAGGAATTCATCCTCGATGACGCGGCCCGAAAATTCGAAAAGGTCGGCAGCTCTCTGCAAAGCGTGGTACAAAGCACTTTGGACGAAGTTGAGAAAACGGAACAAAAGACTTCGGCCGTCACCTCCGAGCTGGAATCCCAGGCACAGATCCTGTCCCGCCAACAGCCGGATCAGATCGCCGATGTTCTGCAGAAGGTGCTGGCGGAATCCCGGAACCTGGCCGCCTCGGGGAATGAACTGAAAACCGTTCTGCAGGCTTCCAACCGGGAAATCTCCCAGCTTCGTGCGGAACTGGAAATGATGAAAGAAGCGGCCTTCACCGATGCCCTCACAGGCCTGCTGAATCGCCGCGCCTTCGATATGAAAATCCAGCAGATCCTGGAAACCGGAGATCCCGAAACCACTTTCCTGCTGCTATTGGACCTGGATCATTTCAAAAAGATCAACGATCGCCATGGCCATCTGACCGGTGACAAGGTTCTCCGTTTCACCGCCAAGATCATCAAACAACATCTGCCTAGGGGGCAGATCGCGGCCCGCTATGGGGGTGAGGAAATGGCCGTATTGCTCAGCGCAATGGAGCGGGGGGAAGCATTCGAGCTGGCCGAGAAAATTCGCGAAACCCTGGCCAGAAGCCGGTTGCAGCGGCGCGACAATCAGGAAACCATCGGCCAGGTGACCATTTCCATCGGACTTGCGGGCATGCGGAACGACGATACGGTGGAGAGCTTCATCGAACGCGCCGACAGGGCCTTGTACGAAGCCAAGGAACAAGGGCGAAACCGAGTGATCGACGACCGGCACCCTTCTCTGAAGCAAAGTACAGCCGCTGCGATTTGAGGGGCAAATCAGCGGTTTCCCGCCCTCTCTAATCGATCGCCCTCCCTCATTCCGCAAACATGACAAATTCTCCCGATTCGTTTTAACATAACGAACATCCTTTCACTTCAGGGAGAACCGGATCATGACTGAACCCCTCATCGCCAGCAAAACCCCTTATGCCACCAAGGTGGAAGCGGGTAAAACCTACTATTGGTGTTCCTGTGGGCGCAGCCGGAGCCAACCCTTCTGCGACGGCTCCCACAAGGGGACCGGCCTCTCCCCGGTGGCATGGCAGGCGACGGAAACAGGCACGGTTTATTTCTGCGGATGCAAACAAACCCGGACCCCTCCCCTGTGCGATGGCAGTCACAAGGAGTTGGGCGTCTGACCGTGGCTCTGGAGATCGAGCGCAAGTTTCTGCTCAAAAACGACACCTGGAAACAACAGGTCAGTCGCTGCGTGAGGATCCGCCAGGGTTATCTCAACCGGGCCAAAGAATGTTCCATCCGGGTGCGAGCGGCCGAAGGCCGGGGCTGGTTGAATATCAAGAGCGCCACCATCGGGGTTCAGCGGCACGAGTACGAGTACGAAATTCCTTTTGCCGATGCCGAAGAAATGCTCGACAACCTATGCATGAAACCCTTGATCGAGAAAGTGCGGCACTACGCGAATTTCGGGGAGCACGTCTGGGAAATCGATGTTTTCGAGGGTGAAAACGAAGGGTTGGTGGTCGCCGAGATCGAATTGAGCGAGCCGGGAGAACGATTCGACCTGCCGCCATGGGCCGGAAAGGAAGTGACGGAAGACCCTCGTTATTACAACACCTGCCTGGCCCGCCACCCTTTCAAGCATTGGTAGGCACCACTGAGCCGCGTTCGCGGCTCGGTGGAAAGCCAGCCCTGGGTTAGTTGATCCCCCGTTCGTTGAAGTACGGACCATAATCGAAATCCACTTTTGGAATGTGGTGATCGAGCCAGTCTTTCACGAACTGAGTGGTTTCCGGCGTGACCTCCGCCTCCCCTGCGTGGAATTTCTTCTGCAAATCGGCACAGGTGGCAACCAGCTTGTCATGTTCCTCTTTATGGGCCGCATAACCGGGATAGCCCTGCTGCTGCATCATTTCCTCTTCTGTCTGAAAATGCTTGACGACGAAATCGATCAAAGCATCCAGCGCGGTTCCGATGGCACCCCGGTCGCCAGCCTTGGCGGCGTCATCCAATGTGTTCAGCAGATCGAACAAGTGCTGATGCTGCTCGTCGGCAGTACTCCATTTGGTGCCGTACTGTTCTTCCGTCCAGGTAATCAAAGCCATAAGTAAAACCCCTCCTCGTTATCGAGTTCTCGTTATCGGGAAGGGAAGACTATACCCATATTTTCATTACGGTTTTTGATCTGGGTCAAATTCGGCAAAAACAAGCTGTCGCTAATGTTACTGCGGCTTCGGTGCTTCGAATTTCCCGTTTCAATCTCAGGAAACATCGGGCAGATAGGACAACCAATCTCGCGAATCGTCTCCATAAACCAAAAAATAAGGGTTGAGAACCGAAGACTTGGTGTTGTAGCGCAATGTCTTTCCTTGCAAATCCACCACATGCCCCCCCGCCTGGGCAACGACGCAATGCGCCGCCGCAGTGTCCCACTCCGAAGTCGGTCCAAGGCGCGGATAGAGATCGGCTTTTCCCTCGGCGACCAGGCAGAATTTCAACGAACTGCCTATGGAAATCAATTCGTATTCGCCGTCCAGTTTACGCAGATATTCGGCGAACGCGGGTGTTTGATGGGAACGACTGCCGACAATGACAAGCCTGGATGGGGCCGGTTTCCGCACCCGGATCGGTTCTGCCGGACCGTCCCCGATTTGCTTGAAGGCCCCCGACCCGACACAGGCATAATAGGTGGTGTCTTCAACGGGCACGTGCACCACCCCCAGGATCGGTTCGTGATTGTGAATCAAAGCCACGTTGACGGTAAATTGGCCATTGCGATGGATGAATTCCTTGGTGCCGTCCAGAGGATCGACCAACCAGTAGGTCTCCCATTCCCTGCGTTGTTCATAGGGCAGGTCACGCCCTTCCTCGGACAGGATGGGGAAAGCCGGTTCCAGATGCTCCAGAACCTCCACCAGGCAGCGGTGGGCGGCGGTGTCTGCCACCGTCAGTGGGGAGGCGTCGTCCTTGAATTCGATATCGAATTCCGAGTCATAAATTTTGAGAATTTTCCGCCCCGCTTTCCGGCTAACCTCCAAAACCTTGGCCTGAAGACCTGCCAAATCCAGATTTTCCATGATATTCAAGAGACTCCTGAGTTGAAGGGAAGAATATGATACCAAGATCGACCAACGGGGAGCTTCGGTATCGACTATACTATCGCCATTGCCAAGGCAAATAGCCAACGGCCCGGCATGATTCGGGGAAATTTTTGCCCGTCAACCCCCTCTTTCAAACCCAAAAACTTGAAATTCAGCCCTGATTAAGCTGAAATGTTGTGGATCGAATCGCATTCCGATTCGCCTGTTCATTCCTTAACTGCCCATTTGGAGATACGCGTGAGTGATGCAATCGTTCATGTAACCGACGATAATTTCGAACAAGAAGTCCTGCAGGAAAAATTACCCGTGCTGGTGGATTTCTGGGCGGAGTGGTGCGGCCCCTGTAAAATGATCGCCCCGATCCTCGATCAGATCGCCGACGAATACCAGGGTCGCCTGAAGATCGCCAAAATCAATATCGATGAAAGCCCCAAAACCCCCCAGCACTACGGTGTGCGAGGCATCCCCACGCTGATGCTGTTCAAAGACGGCGAGGTCGAAGCCACCAAAGTCGGGGCATTGAGCAAATCTCAACTGGAAGCGTTTCTGGATCAAAATCTATAAATTCCGATCGCCCGTCTATCCCAAAGTCTTCGTCTCCATAGACGGGCATTTCGTCGTAGCCATACCCAGCCTGCCACCATCTCCTTGATTTCTCTGCCCGCCCGGCAGATTTTGACAGATTTCGCAAACCCTTCGACACCACTGGAAAATGAATCTAACCGAACTCAAACGCAAAACCGCGCCACAACTCCTTGAGATCGCAGAATCTCTGGGAGTCGAAGGCGTATCGAGAACGAGAAAACAGGATCTGATTTTTGCCATTCTCAAAAAGCTGGCGAAAAACGGCGAAGACATCTATGGAGACGGCGTGCTGGAGATTCTCCAGGATGGCTTCGGCTTCTTGCGCTCATCGGAAGGCTCGTACCTGGCCGGCCCTGATGACATCTACGTCTCCCCCAGCCAAATACGGCGTTTCAGCCTGCGCACCGGCGATACCATCTCGGGCAAAATCCGCCCCCCCAAGGAAAGCGAACGTTATTTCGCCATGCTCAAGGTTGAGAAAATCAATTTCGAGCCCCCTGAAGTCGCCAAGCACAAGGTGGATTTTTCCAATCTGACCCCTCTGTTTCCGCACCAACGTTTCGTTCTGGAACAGGGAAACGGCAGCACCGAAGATCTGACCGCCCGGGTGATCGATCTGGCCGCCCCCATCGGAAAAGGTCAACGCGGCCTGATCGTGTCGCCCCCGAAAGCGGGCAAAACGATGATACTGCAGAACATCGCGCAATCGATCGCGATCAAGAATCCGGAATGCTATCTCATCGTCCTGCTGATCGACGAACGGCCGGAAGAAGTGACTGAAATGCAGCGCAGCGTCCGCGGCGAGGTGGTTTCCAGCACCTTCGACGAACCCCCGACGCGCCATGTGCAGGTTGCCGAGATGGTGATCGAAAAAGCCAAACGTCTGGTGGAACACAAACACGACGTGGTCATCCTGCTCGATTCCATCACCCGGCTGGCCAGGGCCTACAACACGGTCATTCCTTCATCCGGAAAGCTGTTGACAGGCGGCGTGGACGCCAACGCCCTGGAAAAACCCAAACGATTCTTCGGGGCGGCCCGCAACATAGAGGAAGGCGGCAGCCTGACGATCATCGCCACCGCGCTGGTGGAAACCGGCTCGCGCATGGATGACGTCATCTATGAAGAGTTCAAGGGTACCGGCAACATGGAACTGCACCTGGAACGCAAGATCGCCGAAAAGCGCATTTATCCCGCCATCAACATCAATCGTTCGGGCACGCGACGCGAAGAATTCCTGGTGCCCCCGGATGAACTTCAGCGCGCCTGGATTTTGCGCAAGATCCTGCAACCCATGGACGAGATCGCCGCAATCGAATTCCTGCTCGACAAGCTGCGCAAGACCAAAACCAACGCCGAATTTTTCGAGTCGATGAAAAGGGCCTGAACTACAGTCGTTTGAACACCCTTTCGGCTGCGGACAAGGTCGCGGTCAAGGCATCGTCGTCATGGGCGGCCGAGACGAATCCCGCCTCGAAGGGCGATGGCGCCAGATAGACCCCCTCTTCCAACATCCCATGGAAGAACCGTTTGAACCGCTCCTGATCACAGGCCATCACCTGGGAAAAGTTGGTCACCTGATTCGCCTCGGTGAAAAACAACCCGAACATTCCGCCCACATGATTGGTTCTGAGGGCGATACCTGAATCCGCGGCCCTGTCAGCCAGTCCTTCCGCCAATTTCCGGGTTTTTTCCTCCAACCGCCGGTAGAATCCGTGCTCACAGAGCAATTCCAGGGTTCTGAGACCCGCCGCCAGGGCCACCGGATTGCCGGACAAGGTACCGGCTTGATAGACTGGACCAAGGGGCGCCAGTTTCTCCATGATCTCGCGCCTGCCTCCAAAAGCGCCGACCGGCATCCCTCCCCCGATCACTTTCCCCAGGCAGGTCAAATCCGGGGCGATCCCGTAATATTCCTGGGCGCCTCCCAACGACACCCGGAAACCGGTCATCACCTCATCGAAAATGAGCACGGCGCCGAATCGATCGCATGACGCCCGCAGCGCCTGGAGAAAACCGGAAACAGGCGGGATACAGTTCATGTTCCCGGCGACGGGCTCGACGATCACGCAGGCGATTTCCTCTCCCAATGCGGCGAACAAGTCTTCCACCGCCTGGACATCGTTGTAGGGCAGGGTCAAGGTATGTTTGGTAGTGGATGCCGGCACTCCCGGCGAACTGGGAACACCGCAGGTCAGTGCGCCCGATCCGGCCTTGACGAGCAAGGCATCGGCATGGCCATGGTAACATCCCTCGAACTTGACGATCTTGTCACGACCCGTGTGGCCTCTGGCTAGGCGGATCGCGCTCATGGTGGCTTCGGTCCCGGAATTGACCATTCGCACCCTCTCCAGGGAGGGCACCAGCTGGCACAATTTTCGCGCCATCTGCACTTCGATTTCCGTTGGCGCACCAAAGCTGAGTCCTTTCTCCACCGCTCTCATCACCGAGCGGATCACCTCCGGATGGGCATGTCCCAGAATCATGGGTCCCCATGAACCCACATAATCGATGTATCTTCGCCCGTCCACATCGTAAAGGAAAGGACCCTTGGCCCGATCGAAGAAAACCGGCGTCCCCCCCACGCCCTTGAACGCCCGCACCGGCGAATTGACGCCGCCGGGAATGTAGCATTGGGCCTGCTCGAACAGCGAAAGGGATTTCATGGATCTGTTGTGGTTCATGTCAGAAAAACGTTCCATCCAAGGGGGAAGAGGCCGAGGCATAACGCCTGCGGGGCATTCTCCCGGCAAGGCAGGCCTTACGCCCGGCTTCGACCCCGAGCCGCATGGCCTGAGCCATCAATACGGGATTTTTGGCCTCGGCGATGGCGGTATTCATCAATACGCCGTCACACCCCAGCTCCATGGCGACGGCGGCATCGGAGGCGGTACCCACCCCGGCATCCACCAGGATCGGTACCCCCGCGTTCTCGACGATGGTCCGAATGTTGTAGGGATTTCTGATTCCAAGCCCCGAACCAATCGGGGCGGCCAAAGGCATCACAGCGATGCATCCCACTTCTTCGAGCTTTTTCGCCACGATGGGATCGTCATTGGTGTAGACCATCACCTCGAATCCCTCGTCCACCAGAATTCTGGCCGCTTCCAGGGTCGCGACCACATCGGGGTAAAGGGTCTTCTCGTCGCCGAGCACTTCCAGCTTGACCAACCGGTTCCCCCCCAGCAACTCCCGGGCGAGACGGCAGGTACGGACGGCGTCATCCACTGTGTAACACCCCGCGGTATTGGGGAGTATGGTATAGCGATCCGGCGAAATGACATCCAGAAGATTGGGCTCGGAGGCGTTTTGACCGATATTGGTACGCCGAATGGCCACCGTGACGATCTCGGCGCCACTGGCTTCGATGGCGTTTCGGGTTTCATCCAGATCCTTGTACTTGCCTGTCCCCACCAACAGTCGGGAACGATAGCGTCTGCCGGCGATGATCAGGGGATCCTCCCCGTCGCCCTGGCCACCTCCGATGGCACGCACGATTTCCACTTGATCGCCCTCGGCAAGCGGGTGCTGGTGGTAATGACCATGGGGAACGATCACCTGATTCAACTCCACGGCGATCCGCTGCCCCTCCATGCCCAAAGTCCTGATCAGATCATCCAGGGTGGAACCTGCCCGAATCTGCCGTGATTCTCCATTCACCCGGATCTGTACTGTATCCATCGTCACCGTACTCATCGTATCCCCTTCAACCACGCCTTTGCCGCACGGCACCCGCGAGCCGTTCCAGCACCTTTTCGCTGTCTTCCCAGCCCAGACAGGCATCGGTGATGCTTTTTCCATATTCGAGCGGATGTCCGGGTTTGATATCCTGCCTCCCCTCCTTGAGGTGGCTTTCCACCATGACGCCGATGATCCGGTCGTCGCCGGCGGCGATCTGCTGCGCCACATCGTCAGCCACCAACAATTGGCGCTTGTACTGTTTCAGGCTGTTGCCATGGCTGAAATCGATCATCAGATGCGACGGCAGCCCCGCCTGCTCCAGGGACTCGGCCGCCTGATTGACGCTCTCGGCATCGTAGTTGGGATGTTTGCCGCCGCGCAGGATCAGATGACAATCCTCGTTGCCGGTGGTGGAAAAAATCGCCGAAGTCCCCGCCTTGGTGAGGGAAAGGAAATGATGGGGCCGGCTCGCCGAGGCGATGGCATCCACCGCGACCTGCACCGTTCCATCGGTGGCATTCTTGAACCCCACGGGACACGACAATCCCGAGGCCAATTCCCGATGCACCTGGCTTTCAGTGGTCCGGGCACCGATCGCTCCCCAGGCGATCAGGTCCGAGACGTACTGCGGTGTGATCAGGTCGAGATACTCGGTCGCCGCCGGCAGACCCAGCTCGTTGATATCGAGCAACAATTTGCGCGCCACCCGCAGTCCCTTGTTGATGTTGAAACTCTCGTCCAGATCCGGATCGTTGATCAGCCCCTTCCAGCCAACGCGGGTGCGGGGTTTTTCAAAATAGACCCGCATCACGATCAACAAATCCTGTCCCAGGGTTTCCTTCCATTTGTACAACCGGCCGGCATATTCCAGCGCGGCTTCGGGATCGTGGATGGAACAAGGCCCAATGATCACCAAAAGACGGGGGTCTTCTCCATTCAGGATTCGATGAATGGCATGGCGCGCCTCGGAGGTCGTGCGGGCTGCCGTCTCGGTCAGTGGCAACTCGTCGTGGATTTGCCGGGGCGGAACGACATTCTTGATTTCCCTGATACGCAGATCGTCAGTGCGATAACGATTGGGCATGGTTCGACACCTTCTGTGAATCTTTGCCTGAAGCAATTTCGTAAAACAGGTTATTTTACCACCCAACAGGACGGCTCAGCGAGTTTCCATCAGCGCCGGCCAAGCCGCCCGCAGATAATTCACCATCGACCACAGCGTCAAAATGGCGGCCACGTAGAGAAACAAGTAGCCGATCGGACGCAATGTTTCGGTCCCCAAATCCACCGCAAACAGCAACAGGGTGATCGCCGTCATCTGCATGGTCGTTTTGGCCTTGCCCAGCCAGGAAACCTCGACTTTGCCTCTTTGGCCGATCTCGGCCATCCACTCTCTCAGAGAAGCGATGGCGATCTCCCTGCCGATAATGATCACGGAAGCGATGGCCAGCCCGGGTTCCGGATCGTTCTGGACCAACAGCACCAACGCTGCGGCGACGATGAGCTTGTCCGCCACCGGATCAAGGAAAGCTCCAAACGCGGTCGTCTGCCCCAGCTTACGGGCCAAGTAACCATCCAGCCAGTCGGTCAACGACGCCAGGACGAAAATGAGCGCGCAGACGATTCTGGCGTTCGGCCAGGGCAGATAAAAGAAAAGAAGCAAAAAAGGGATCAAGGCGATCCGCAATAGAGTCAGCCAGGTAGCGATATTGAACTTCGACACCGGTCAAGATCCTGTTTCATGGAACGTTTCATAGATCCTCTGGGCCAACTGGCGGCTGATGCCTTCCACCGAACTGAGGGACTCGACACTCGCCTTTTTGATCGCCTGCAGCCCCCCGAATTGTTGCAACAGACGCTGCCGCCTCCGGGGTCCCAGACCGGCGATCGACTCCAACACCGATTGCCGCCTGGCCCGTTGGCGCCGTCGCCTGTGACCGGCAACGGCGAAACGATGGGCCTCGTCGCGTATCCTGCGGATCACCAGGAGCCCCGCATGATTACGGGGATGCAGCCATTCGTCGCGCCAAGCCAGGTAAAGGTCTTCCTCGCCATCCCGCCGTTCCGGCCCCTTGGCCACGCCGATCACGGGAATGCCGCCCAGTCCCAGCTGCTCCATCACCTCGCTGACCGCTCCGACCTGCCCCTTGCCACCGTCGATGACCAACAGATCGGGCAAGGAGTGTCCTTCCTTGAGACGGCGCTGGTAACGGCGCCGGACCGCCTGGGAAAGGGCCGCATAATCGTCACCCGGGGTGATGCCCTCGATATTGAAACGCCGATAGGCTGAAGTCACCGGACCTTCGCCATCGAATACCACGCACGAGGCCACCGTCTGGTCTCCGCGAATATGACTGATATCGAAACATTCCAGATGCCGGGGGCATGCTTTCAACCCAAGCAGGGACCGAAGCGCCTCCATTTGTGCATCGTTGTCCAGTTTTTTCTGCCGCCGTTGCTTCAACGCGGCCTCGGCATTCGCCCTGACCATCTGCAGCCACTCCCGTCGGTGGCCCCGGGGGGAGGAAATCAAGCGGACCTGACGCCCTGCCTGCTGGCTGAGCGTGCGGGTCAGAAGCTCGGCCTCCTCGGGGAGCTCGCCCACCAGGATCTCGGAGGGAACGGGTTTGTTCAGATAATACTGACCCAAAAAAGCCGCCATCACCTTGGCCGGCGCAGATTCACCGGAGTGGGAAGGGAAAAACGTCCTGTCACCCAGGTAGCGGCCACCCCGCATCCAGGCCACCTGAACACAAATGACTCCTTCCCGGGCGGCGCAGGCGATCACGTCCAGATCCCCCTGTTGCCCTGCCACCCACTGTTTTTCCAGAATTTCCCGCAGGGTGGCTATCTGATCCCGGTAACGGGCCGCCTGTTCGAACTGCAGACGCCCGGAAGCGGCTTCCATGCGCTGCACCAGATCGTCCACCAAGCTCTGCCCCTGCCCTTCCAGGAACCGCACGATGTCCTCCACATCCCTGCGGTACTCCGCTTCGGTCACCAGGCCGACACAAGGCGCGGTACAGCGATCGATCTGATATTGCAGACACGGCCGGCTGCGGTGATTGTAATAACTGTCCTCGCATTGACGCACCGGAAAGACCTTTTGCAGCAGCTTCAAGGTCTGGCGGACCGCCCCCGCGCTGGGATAAGGCCCGAAATAGCGGCCGGGCCGGCGCTGCGCGCCCCGGTGAAAACCCAGGCGGGGAAAGGGGTGGGCGGTGGAGAGGTAAATGTAGGGATAACTCTTGTCGTCCTTGAGGCAGATGTTGTAGCGGGGCTGCAACCTTTTGACCAACTGGCTCTCGAGCAACAACGCCTCCCCCTCGGTACGGGTGACGGTCACTTCGATCCGCGCCATTCTGGCCAGCATCGCCCGTTGCTTGGGACCGGCGTTGCCGCGGAAATAACTGGCCACCCGCTTCTTGAGATTGGCCGCCTTGCCGATGTAGATCGGCTTTCCCGTCTCGTCCAGCATCTTGTACACGCCCGGACGTGAAGTCAGGGATCCGAGAAAAGCCTCGAGATCGAACTCCGCTCCCGTTTCCATCACCCCTCAACCGTCGTCCAACATCCCCCGAAGCACCGTCTGCAGGATTCCACCGTTGCGATAGTAGTCGAGTTCCGCCGCGCTGTTGAGCCGCACATCCACCGGGAAGGTGACGGCGCCGCCCTCATCCCGGTGGGCTGTGACCTCCAGTTCTCCACCTGCCGACAGAGTATCGTCCACGGGGATGGTGAACCGTTCCCGGCCTGTCAACCCAAGCTTCGACAGCGTGTCCCCCGGCTTGAAGGTCAGGGGCAGGATACCCATCCCCACCAGATTGCTGCGGTGGATTCGCTCGAAGCTTTCGGCGATGACCGCCCTCACGCCAAGCAGCTTGGGTCCCTTGGCGGCCCAGTCCCGGGAGCTGCCCATACCGTAGTCCTTGCCGGCAATGACGATCAAGGGTGTCCCCTCATTCCGATAGCGCATGGCGGCATCGAATATCCACATCTCCTCGCCATCCGGAAGATGGACGGTCAATCCGCCTTCCTTGCCATCCAACAGCAGGTTTTTAAGTCGGATATTGGCGAAAGTGCCGCGCATCATCACTTCATGATTGCCGCGGCGCGCGCCAAAGGTATTGAAGTCTTTCGGCTCGATCCCCTTCGACAACAGGTAGTCGGCGGCAGGGCCCTCCGGTATCACCCCGGCGGGAGAAATGTGGTCGGTGGTGACGGAGTCTCCCAACAGCACCAATACCCGGGCCGACTCGATGGGAGAGACCGGCTCCGGTTGCCGGGGCATGTCCTTGAAGAAAGGCGGTTCCTGGATGTAGGTGGACTCCGGCGGCCAGTCGTATAACATTCCGGCCGGGACTTGAATCGCATTCCAGTCGGGATTGAAGTCGTCCAGGTTCTCGTAGATCTTGCGGAATTTTTCCGCATCGAAGGCGCTTCCCAATACGGCCTCCAGCTCTTCCCTGCCCGGCCAGATGTCCCGCAGATAGACCGGGTTCCCCTGCCGGTCCCGGCCCAGGGGTTCGGTCGAAAGATCGATATCCACCGTTCCCGCCAGCGCGTAGGCCACCACCAGAGGCGGGGATGCCAGATAATTGGCGCGGGTCAGGGGATGAACCCGGCCTTCGAAGTTGCGGTTTCCGGACAACACCGCTGCGGCGACCAGTTTTCCCGAGCGGATCGCCCCGGCGACCGGCTCCGGCAGGGGACCGCTGTTGCCGATACAGGTGGTGCAACCATAGCCCACGGTATAGAACCCCAGTTGATCCAGATAGGGAAGCAGGCCGGTGTCGCGCAGATATTCGGTCACCACCCGGGAGCCCGGGGCCAGGCTCGTCTTAACGGTGGGCGGTGGCATCAGCCCTCTTTCCACGGCTTTTTTCGCCACCAGCCCGGCACCCAGCATCACCGATGGATTGCTGGTGTTGGTGCAGCTGGTAATGGCCGCGATGACGACGGATCCATGACCCAGTTCGACCCTTCGACCGCTTGTTTCCACGTCCACCCGTTTGTCCGCTTCGTTTTCCGCCACCGCAAATCCGCCCTCCGACACGGGCTTGGTCAGGGAGGTTCGGAACGCCTGCTTGAGCGCCTTGACGGTCACTCTGTCCTGTGGCCGCCTGGGGCCTGCCAGGCTGGGTTCTATGGTCGAAAGGTCCAGACTCAGGCGCTCACTGAAGCGAGGCGCCGGCGTCTGATCGGTGCGGAACAGCCCCTGGGCCTTGCAGTAATTTTCTATCAGCGCCACCTGCTGCGGAGAGCGGCCGGTCCCCGCCATGAAGTCGAGCACCGCCTGATCGACGGGGAAGAAACCGACCGTGGCACCGTATTCCGGCGCCATATTGGCCACCGTGGCCCTGTCCGGTACGCTGATGCTGGACAGGCCGGCGCCGAAAAACTCCACGAACTTGCCTACCACACCATGCTGGCGAAGCATTTCCGTGACCCTCAGCACCAGATCCGTCGCCGTCGCGCCTTCGGGCAATTCGCCCGTGAGCTCGAAACCGATCACCCGGGGTGGCAACATGTAGAGCGGCTGCCCCAGCATTCCGGCTTCCGCCTCGATGCCTCCCACACCCCAACCCAGAATTCCCAGGCCATTGATCATGGTGGTGTGGGAGTCGGTCCCCACCAGGCTGTCGGGATAGGCGACCCCCTGCCGCAAAAACACCCCGCGCGCCAGATATTCCAGATTCACCTGATGCACGATCCCGACACCGGGCGGGATCACCTTGAAGGACTGGTAGGCCTGCTGTCCCCATTTGAGAAACTGGTAACGCTCCATGTTGCGCTGGAATTCCAGCCGCATGTTTTTCTGCAGGGCATCGGCCGCGGCGAAATAATCCACCTGGATCGAATGATCCACCACCAACTCGGCGGGGATCAACGGCTCGACCCGGGCGGGGTCTTTGCCGAAACGGGTCATGCAGTCGCGCATCGCGGCAAGATCCACCAATGCAGGCACGCCGGTGAAATCCTGCAACAAAACCCTGGCGGGCATGAAGGGGATCTCGTCGCCTGCACCTCCCTCCGGCTGCCAGGCTGCCAGGGAGGCCACATCCTGTTCCCGGATCAAGCGGCCATCGCAGTTCCTCAGTATCGATTCCAACAAAATCTTGATACTGAAAGGCAGCCGGGACACCGCCCCGATCCCGGCCGACTCCAGACTCTCCAGGCGGTAAAAAACCACATCTTCGGTGGCCGGCAGCCGACGACGGCTGCCAAACGGATTCAACTCCTGCATCGGTTCTCCCTAAACAATCAGTAAATACTCACCAGTGCGCGCAATACATCCACGCGGCTGATCAATCCCACCAGCTTGTCCCCGTCGAATACCGGAAAGTGGCGCAGCTTGCTTTTCTGGAAACGCTCAGCCACCTCGATGATGCTCGCATCCGGCGTCACCGTTTCGACATCGGTATTCATGTACTCGCCCACCTTTCCGCCCATTTCCTCGTGATAGGCCGCGTCCAGCACCACATGGAGGCAGTCCATCTCGGAAAAGGCGCCCACCAGTTGCCCCGAGGCATCCAATACCGGCGCACCGGTGATCTTGTTTTTCAACAATGTCCGTATGGCTTCGAACACACCCATTTCCGGGGTAAAGGTCACCAAACTGGTGGCCATGTGGTCTCGAACAGTGATATTTCTCAGCATTGGAAGCTCCTCCCGGATAATTATTCTGCCAATGTCATTATTGTTTTGTTTCCCGGGCCCGACCGGTCGCAAGGCCATCCTCACAACCTTTCTTTCCCTGGGCGCACAAACACTCACCGCCACCCACACCGCCGCAACTCCCTTTGATGGCGGGACGGCCGAACAAGACCCCTATGGACATGATGCCCACCACCACCGCGATGATGGCGAAGGTAACCAAAAAAACCGTCATGATGCACCTCCTCGAAGATAGCCAGTCAATGCCGATGTGGCGCGTTCGACGAAACCGTCATCGTCTTTGACGATGAAAAGCGCTTTGATGTTCTCCTTTTCCGCCTTGACATATCCCTCTTCGGGCCCCAGAACCATCAGCGCGGTCGCCATCGCATCGGCGTGACGGGTAGTATGACTCAACACCGTCACCGATGCCAAACGGTGGGTGATGGGTCTTCCCGTTCTCGGGTCGATGGTGTGAGAGAAGCGCTGACCTTCGCTTTCGAAGTAGTTGCGATAATCACCCGATGTAGCGATGGAAATGTCGGTCAAGGACAAGACCTTCTCCACCTCCCTCATCTTCGCCACCGGTTTCTCGATCGCGATTCGCCAGGGACCGCCCCGCGGACTCAGGCCTTTGAGACGCAGCTCGCCGCCTATTTCCACCATGTAATCCCGAATCCCCAGGGTTTCGAGATAGCGTGCCACGTTGTCAACCGCATAGCCCTTGGCGATGGCGGAAAGATCGACATACAGGTCGGGAATCCGTTTGGCCAGGGCGGGCGGCTGCAACCGCACTTCCAGCTTGTCATAGCCGATCCGCGCCATGGCAGCGGCAATCTTCTCATCGGCAGGGGCCTTGGAGGTTCTGGGATCCGGCCCGAAACCCCACAGATTCACCAGCGGCCCGACCGTCACATCGAACGCCCCGCCACTCCAGCGGCTGATCTCCAGCGACTCCGCCACCAGACTCGCCAACGCCTCCGAAACCGGCTGCCAGTCGGTGGTCGGATTACGATTGAACCGCGACAACTCGGAATCGCGCCGATAGGTGGACATGGAGCGGTCCACTTCCTCTATCTTCAGATCGATCTGGTTCTTCAGCCAGGCCGGATCGATCTCCACCGGTTTGTGGCTGACCTTGACCGAGAAGCTGGTGCCCAGCGCCAGACCGGCATATTGGAACTGCGCCTGGGAAATCTGGCGGTCACAAGCCGCCACAAATAAAACGAGGAGCACCAAGGCTCCTCGTTTCAGGATCGGTTGTCCCAGCAGGACGTCAGCCGCCGAAATCATCCAGCAGAATGTTTTCACGTTCGACTCCCAGATCCTCCAGCATCTTGATCACCGCCGCATTCATCACCGGTGGTCCACAGAGATAGTACTCGCAATCCTCCGGCGCGGGATGATCCTTCAGATAATTCTCGTACAGAACCTCATGGATGAAACCGGTATAGCCGGTCCAGTTATCTTCCGGCTTGGGTTCCGACAGCGCCAGATGCCAGCGGAAATTATCGTGATCCTCTTGCAGCTTGTCGAAATGATCCACATAGAACGCCTCGCGAAGGCTTCTGGCCCCGTACCAGAAGGTCATCTTCCGTTTCGACTTGAGGCGGATCAGCTGGTCGAAGATATGGGATCGCATCGGCGCCATCCCTGCTCCCCCGCCAACGAACACCATTTCGTTGTCGGTATCGCGGGCGTAGAATTCGCCGAACGGACCCGAGATGGTGACTTTGTCACCCGGTTTCAGATTGAAAATGTAGGATGACATTTTACCAGGTGGCACATCGAGGCCCGGTGGGGGCGTGGCGATACGGACGTTCAACATCACGATATCGTTTTCCAGCGGGAAATTCGCCATGGAATAGGCGCGAACCACGGGCTCGTCCACCTTGGACTCGATCTTCCACAGATCGTACTTGTCCCAGTCCTCCCGGAACTCCTCTTCGATGTCGAAATCGGAGAATTTGACGTGATAAGGGGGGCATTCGATCTGAATGTATCCCCCGGCCCGGAAGTCCAGGGTTTCCCCTTCCGGCAGCTCCATCACCAGTTCCTTGATGAAGGTGGCCACATTGTGATTGGAACGGACGGTGCATTCCCATTTCTTGACGCCGAACACATCCTCGGGGACTTCGATCTTCATCGGTTGCTTGACGGTCACCTGACACGCCAGCCGTTCCCCCTCCCGGGCCTCGCGCTTGCTGATATGTCCCGCTTCGGTGGGAAGCAGATCGCCGCCACCCTCGAGCACCTTTACCTTGCATTGACCACAGGTGCCACCGCCACCACAGGCCGACGAAACGAACAGGTGATTGTCCGCCAGCGCCATCAGCAACTTGGAGCCCACAGGGGTTTTGATGGTCTTTTCATCGTTGATCACGATGTCTACGTCACCGTGGGGAACCAAGTGATTTTTGGCATAGAGGATCACCATCACCAGGGCGATGACGATCAGGGTGAAAAAGAAGACGCCTAATATGATCTCCAACATGGTTGTTCCTTAGTGTTTAAAGCTGAATACCGGAAAAGGCCATGAACCCCAGCGACATGAGCCCGGCGGTGATGAAGGTGATTCCCAGTCCGCGCAATCCCTCGGGAATATCACTGTACTTGAGCTTCTCCCTCACCCCCGCCATGGCGGTGATGGCCAGGGCCCAGCCGAAACCGCTTCCGATCCCGTAGACGACGCTTTCAGCCATGTTGTAGTCACGCTCGATCATGAAAAGGCTGCCCCCCAGAATGGCGCAGTTCACCGTGATCAGCGGCAGAAAGATGCCCAGAGCGTTGTAGAGGGCAGGGAAAAAGCGGTCCAGAACCATTTCCAGAATCTGCACGATGGCGGCGATGACGCCGATACTGGCCAGATACACCAGGAAGCTGAGATCCACATCGGGCAGGCCGATCCACGACAAGGCCCCTTCCTTGAGCAAATAGGCATGGATCAGGTGGTTGGCAGGTACGGTCAGGGTTTGAACCACCATGACCGCGATTCCAAGCCCGATGGCGGTACTGATCTTTTTGGAGACCGCAAGAAAGGTGCACATCCCCAAAAAGAACGCCAATGCCAGGTTTTCGATGAAAACCGATTTGACGAAGAGACTGATCAAGGCTTCCATCAGACCACCTCCCCGTGTGCCGGCATGATCTTGAAGTCGGGGGCTTCCACCTGCTTGGGCTTCCAGGTGCGCACTGCCCAGATGAGCAGCCCGATGATGAAGAAGGCGCTCGGCGGCAGCAACAGCAAGCCGTTCGGTTCATACCAGCCGCCATTTTTGACCAGGGGCAGAATTTCGATCCCCAGCAGGGAACCGGAACCGAACAGCTCCCGGATCACCGCCACGATGATCAGGATGAGGCTGTAGCCAAGGCCGTTTCCCAACCCATCGAAGAAGCTCTGCAAGGGCGGATTCTGCATCGCATAGGCCTCGGCGCGTCCCATGACGATGCAGTTGGTGATGATCAGACCCACGAATACCGACAGCTGCTTGCTGATCTCGTAGGCGAACGCCTTGAGAATCTGATCCACCACGATCACCAACGAGGCAATGATAGTCATCTGCACGATGATCCGGATGCTCGAGGGGATGTGATTGCGGATCAACGCGATGGCCGTATTGGAACTGGCCACCACCGCAGTCAAGGCGATACACATGATCAATGCGGTCGAAAGCTGCGAGGTCACCGCCAGGGCCGAACAGATCCCGAGCACCTGCAAGGTGATGGGATTGTTGTCCACCAGCGGATCGATCAACGCCGGCTTCACTTTTTCGAAATCGAATTCCTCTTCTTCAACTGCCTGGATTTCTTCACTCATGGCTGTTCTCCTTTATTGCTGGCCGCAAATTTTGTCCAGGAAAGGCTTGTACCCGTCTTCGCCAAGCCAGAATCGAATCAGGTTGCTGACGCCGTTGCTGGTCAAGGTGGCGCCTGCCAACCCGTCCACCATGTATTCGGCACCGGCCTGACCTTCCGTCACGCTTCCTTTCACCAACCGCAGCACCGGTGTTCCGGACGCGTCATACACCTTCTTGCCTTTCCACAAGGCGCGCCAGTCGGGGTTGACCACTTCCCCCCCCAGCCCCGGCGTTTCCGCCTGATCGTAGAAATTGATGCCGATGACGGTATTGCAATCTGGCTCCAGGGCGAGAAAGCCGTACATTGTCGACCAGAGGCCATAGCCGGATACCGGCAGGATGATCGCCTTGAGATCCTCCCCCTGCTTCAACAGATAGATGGTCGCGTATTTGGGTCTGCGCTTGATCTGGGCGATGTCCTTCTCCCTTGGCAGAGGCTCGCTCAAATCGGGATCTTTCGCGGCCTTTCGCATGTCGTAGCTTTCCGGATCGATGTCATCGACGAATTCACCCGTCGCCAGGTCGACCACCTTGATCTCGAACTGTTTGAAGGCTTCGTCCACGTCCATGCCTTCCTCCCACAGATCGACCACCTCGAGGATATTGCGCTTCATGTCGGCCGCCTTATTGCTGATTTGCAAAGGCTTGAGCGCCACGGCGGCGAACGAGACCAAAATGGCACAGACCAGACACAGCCAGAAGGCCACCGCCAGGGTTTTTTCGAAACTGTCGTTGGGCAGAGAGAGAGTTCTCTCGGCGTAGTCCCTGGCCCGCTCCTTCCAGATTTGCCAGGTATCAGCCCGTTGGGTCGTAGAATTGCTATTGTCAGACATTGCGTTTGGCCCTTCTTCTGATGTTGGCTTGAACCACGAAATAGTCGATGAGCGGGGCGAAAATGTTGGCGAACAGGATCGACAACATCATCCCCTCCGGGAAGGCGGGATTGACCACCCGGATCAGCACCACCATCACACCGATCAGAATTCCGAATATCCACCGCCCGGTATCGGTCATCGCCGAACTGACAGGATCGGTCGCCATGAAGACCAGACCGAACATCAACCCGCCCAGGGTCAGATGCCAGTACCAGGGCAGGCCGAACATCGGATTGGTATCGCTGCCGATGACGTTGAAGAGTGTCGCAGTGGCGATCGTGCCGATCAATACCCCGGCCATCACCCTGTAGCTGGCGATTCCGGTGTACAACAGAAAAGCCGCGCCAATCAAAATGGCGACGACGGAGGTCTCACCCATCGAGCCGGGCATGAAACCGAAAAAGGTCTGCGCCCACGAGTATCCGGCTTCATGGATCGCTTCCAGGCCGCCTTCGGCGCCGAGTGCCAAAGGGGTGGCGGCGCTGTAACCATCCACTGCCGTCCAGATGGAGTCCCCGCTCATGTGGGCGGGATAAGCGAAGAACAGGAAGGCCCGGCCGGTCAGGGCGGGATTGAGGAAATTCTTGCCGGTGCCGCCAAAGACTTCCTTGCCCAGCACCACCCCGAAACTGATGCCAAGCGCCACCTGCCACAGCGGGATGGAGGGCGGAACGGTCAGCGCGAACAGGATGGAGGTGACGAAAAAGCCCTCGTTGATGTCGTGTTTGCGCACGACGGAGAAAATCACCTCCCAGACCCCCCCCACCACGAAGGTGACGATATAGACGGGAAGAAAATACAGGGCACCGTGCATTAAACACGACAACGGATTGGAAGGATTGTAACCGAACCAGTCCATGACGGGCCCGCGCCAGTTGGCGATCGTTTCCAGCCCCAGGGCCTGCATCGCCTGATTGGCCTGATAGCCGGTGTTATACATGGCGACGAAAACGACCGGGAAAGTGGCCAACCACACATAGACCATCACCCGCTTCAGATCGATGGCGTCGCGCACCTGTACCGGATCGGGGGTGCTGTCTGCCGGGGAATACAAAAACGTATCCACCATCTCGTAGAGGGGATAAAGGATTTCGTAACGCCCCCCCTTGGCGAACAAAGGATGAATCTTGTCTAAGAACGCTCTGACTTTGGACATCAGCCTTCCTTCTCGATTTGCGTTAGATTTTTTCTCAGGACCGGACCAAAATTGTGCTTGCCGGGATCGACGAAGGTACACAGGGCCAGATCCTCTTCATCCAGCTCGAGACAACCGAGCAATTGGGCGGAGTCAGTGTCCCCCACCACCAGGGCCCGCAACAACTGGGTCGGAAGGATGTCGAGGGGCATCACCCGTTCGTAGACGCCGATCGGCACGATGGCCCGGGGGCTTCCGAACAGCGCCGTGGTCAGGCGGAACTTCTCCGGCTTTTGCCGCCGCAGGGGAAAGACATCCAGCAGACTGAACTTGTGGTCGGCGCCTTTCATCTCGATCCAGCCGAACAGCTCCCTGTCGTGATATTCCTCCAACACACTGATCTGGTTGTGATAGTTGCCCAGATAGGCGGACCATCCCCGGGCCTTGCGACCGTTGAGGACCGAACCGGAAACCACCCTGAAGTCGCCCTGCTCCGGCAGCTCGCCCCGCGTCAGGTCCGAGGTACTGGCGCCCACCCGGGTTCTGATCAGGCGGGGGCGCTTCACCCCTGGACCGGCCAGGGAAATCACCTTTTCGACATTCAGTTTGCCGGTGGTGAAAAGAGCACCGATCGCGAGCACCGACTGATAGTCCAGATACCAGACGCTCTTGTCCGCCGAAACAGGATCGAGGAAATGAATGTGGGTTCCCGAAAGCCCCGCCGGATGAGGCCCGTCGAAAGACACCAATTCGACCTTCCCGGGCTCCACCGCCGGGAAACCATCCGCCGATTCCGCCTTGCACACGTAAACCTTGCCGTCGGTCAGGCGGGAGATCACTTCCAGACCATGGCGGAAATCCTCCACCCGTTCCGCCAATACCGCGACAGGGTCCGCCGCCAGGGGGTTGGTGTCCATGGCATTGACGAAAATCGAATGCGGCTGCGCGTCCGATGCCGGAACCTTGCTGAACGGACGGGTCCGAAAGCGGGTCCAGAGGCCGGAATCCAGCAGGTTCTGTTTGACCTGATCAGCAGTCAGGTCAGAAAGTTTGTCCGCCGGGCAGCTGGAGAAAGTTTCCTCCTCATCCCCCTCCAACTCGACCACAACCGATTGGAGGACTCTCCTGGCGCCCCGGTTGATCGCTTTCACCACACCGCAACCGGGAGAGGTGAACTTGATCTCCGGATGCTTCTTGTCCACCCACAGCGGTTGACCCTTTTTCACCCGGTCTCCCACCTGGACCTGAAGCGACGGGCGAAGCCCGATGTAGTCCTGACCGATCAGGGCCACCGACTTCACATCCCCCCCATCCTCATAGATCTTCTGCTCTGGCTCGCCCACGACAGGCAAATCCAAACCCTTATTGATTTTTATCACCATAGATTTCAAGCCTGCTTGAATATGGATTGATGGCATTAAGACAACCCGCATCCCCAGACTCAATGCCAGCGACCCGGGCCAAGGCAAAACTCGCCGTATTAGATCACAAAACCCGCCTACGGACAACGCACGCTCAGGCTCTCCGAAGGCAAAAAAAAGAGCGGGGCACCTGGCACCCGCTCAAACCCTTCCCAGAGGATAAAATGGCTGAAATGTCCTGCAATCACGACAGGAAGGAGGCTATGGGTTTAGAATAACGCATGATGCGAAATGCGTTTTGATCCAAATCAAATTTGGCCCCTCAATGGCCATCTTCCACCAGGAAACGCAGCATTTCCCGCTTTTGAGCCGCCCATTCACCCTCCACCATCTGTTCCAGTCTCCATCCGGGCGAACAGGTATTCCTCCACCACCTTGCCACCCACCAGATGCTCCTGAATGATCCGTTCCAGCACCTCGGGGCTGCAGGAGTGATACCACACCCCTTCCGGATACACCACCGCTATGGGGCCCTGTTCGCATATTCTCAGGCAATCCGCCTTGGTCCGCTGAATCCCCCCGCGACCGGCCAACCCCAATTCATCGAGACGCTTTTTCAGATAGGCCCAGGATCGCAATCCCGTTTCCCGGTTACAACATTTGGGTACACTGGCGTCGCAACAGAGAAAAACATGGTGACGGGTCGTGGGTATCCCCAGTTTCAAAGCAGTGGACTTCAATGATTCGGTCATTTTCCCCTCTACAGTCATCTTGTCAGCCCCGGCTTTATCAACGACCTCTTGAAGCCGGACAAAGCAGTGCTTGAATCAATCCTCTCCAAACCTTCATCATAATAAGAGCTTGAAGACAGTTTGTGAAACACGGACCACCACACCCGCAGGTCCCCGTTATTCAAATGTACAGCAAGAAAAAAGTATTCACGGCGTTTTTCGAAGCAGGCCACCTGCCTCGACCTCGAATCCCTATACCCCTTCATTCTCCACCGTTCACCATGCCGGCGCCCCTCGTCCTCCCACCTGAAATCCCAAACCCCGCTTTTTTCCCATGCCACTGAAAGAATGGTTTCATCCCGCGGTCACGTCGTGGTTCCAGAACACTTTCGACGCCCCCACCGCGTGTCAACGAGCCGCCTGGAAAGCGCTCAAAACCGGCCGGCACGCCGTGATCGCCGCGCCTACCGGTTCAGGAAAGACCCTGGCAGCCTTCCTTTCAGCCATCGACGATCTGGTCAGTGAGGCCGAATCGGGCCACCTGGCCGACGCCGTCCAAGTGCTCTATGTTTCTCCCCTCAAGGCCCTGAGCCACGACATCGAAAAGAATCTGGAACAGCCTCTCGCCTCCATCCAGGCCAAACTGCTCGAAACGGGTCTCTCCCATCCCCCCATCCGCGCCCAGAGCCGCACCGGCGACACCACCGCGGCCGCCAGGCGCGCCATGGCCAGGCGCCCCCCCCATATCCTGGTCACCACGCCCGAATCCCTCTATATCCTGCTGACTTCCGAAAGCGGGCAGCGGATGCTGGAGACGGTCCGAACCGTCATCGTCGATGAAATACACGCCCTGATCGGCAACAAGCGGGGCGCCCACTTGGCCTTGTCCCTGGAAAGACTGTCCTATCTGTGCCAACGGCGGATCACCCGCATCGGCCTTTCCGCCACCCAGGCACCGCTGGAAACCGTGGCGCGTTTCCTGCTGGGAAACCGCCCCCTCCAGCAGTGTGAAATCATCGATTCGGGGCATCTTCGCAGCCTGGATGTGGACATCGTCCTGCCCGACCTGCCACTGGAAGCGGTCCTCTCGCAGGAAGCGGCCAAATCCCTCTACGACCGTATGACGGAGCTGATCCAGAGACATCGCACCACCCTGGTGTTCGTCAACACCCGCCGCCAGGCCGAGCGGGTGGCCCGGGCACTGGGGGAACGACTGGGAGACGACCAGGTGACCTCCCATCACGGCAGCCTGGCCCGTCCCCAGCGCCTGGAAGCCGAACGTCGCCTCAAGGCCGGAGAGCTGAAGGCACTGGTGGCCACCGCATCCCTCGAACTGGGCATCGACATCGGCGAGGTGGACCTGGTGTGCCAAGTGGGCGTCACCGACTCTGTCGCCACCTGGCTGCAACGGCTGGGACGCGCAGGCCATCGGCTCGACCGCATCCCCAAAGGGCGGCTCTTCCCCGCCAGCCGCGACGAACTGGTGACCTCGCTGGCATTGGTGGACGCGATCCGGCGGCGGGAACTGGAATCCTGCCATATCGCCCCGGCCCATCTGGACGTGCTGGCCCAGCAGATCGTCGCCATGTGCGCAACAGACGAGTGGGAAGAAGACCGGTTGTTACAGACCATCCGCCGGGCTGCCCCCTATTCGGGGCTGCCACGGGAAACCTTCACAGAGATCCTCACCATGCTGGCGGAAGGCTATGCCACCTCCCGCGGCCGCCGCGGCGCCTATCTACACTGGGACCGTATCCGGCACCGCCTCAGTGGCCGCGGGGGCGCCCGCCTCACCGCCATCACCTGCGGCGGCGCCATTCCCGATACCGCCGACTACCGGGTGATCGTCGAACCCACCGGTGAGGTGATCGGCAGCGTGGACGAGGACTTCGCCATCGAGAGCCTGGCCGGCGACATCTTCCAGCTCGGCAACAACAGTTGGCGGGTACTGAGACTGGAGCGCGACGCCCTGCGGGTGGAGGACGCAAAAGGCGCCCCGCCCAGCATTCCCTTCTGGTTCGGCGAGGCACCGGGCCGCAGCGACGTGCTCGCCACAGCGGTCTCCCGGCTGCGGGAGGAAATCTTCCAAGGCGTCATGAAAACCACAGGGCGGGCAGAAATCGGTCTGAAGGGCATCCCCGGCCCGGACGGCCGGATTTCGAGCGTACAGGGACATATTCACAGCGCCCCCCAAGACCGGCCCCTGTCCTCCACCCCCAGTCCTTTGGAGGCTATCCAATCCCGACTGCAGCAGGCGCTGCAAGTGAATCCCGAGGCTGTCCGCCAGGCCGTGGAATATCTGGCCGCCGCCGGCAAAGCCTTGGGCACCATGCCAAGCCAGAAGCGTATCGTGCTGGAGCGGTTCTTCGACGAGGCCGGCGACCTGCACCTGATTATCCACAGCCCCTACGGCAGCCGCATCAACCGCGCCTGGGGGCTGGCGCTTCGCAAGCGTTTCTGCCGCCGCTTCAATTTCGAGCTCCAGGCTGCCGCCACCGAGGACGCCTTGCTGCTGTCCCTGGGATCGGGACAGAGCTTTCCCCTGGGAGCGGTGAAAGAGTTTCTCAACAGCGCCGCGGTGCGCGACCTGCTGATCCAGGCGGTGCTGGACAACCCCATGTTCACCGCCCGCTGGCGCTGGAACGCCACCGTCTCCCTGGCGGTGCGGCGTTTCCGCAACGGCCGCAAGACGCCTCCCTACCTGATCCGTATGGAGGCCGAAGATCTGGTGACCGCGGTGTTTCCCGACCAACTGGCCTGCCTGGAGAACATTCAGGGCGACCGGGAGATCCCCGATCATCCGCTGGTGCGCCAGACCCTGGCGGATTGCCTTCATGAAGCCATGGACATCGAAGGACTGGAGCGGATTCTGCGCGGAATCGAACAGGGCGCCATCGAGGTCGTGGCACGGGAAACCGTCGAGCCCTCCCCCCTCGCCGCCGAAATGGTCGGCGCCCGCATCTACGCCTTTCTCGATGGCGCGCCACTGGAGGAAAGGCGGGTACGGGCGGTGTCGCAAAGACGCTGGCTGGATCCGGAGCTTTCCGGCGACCTGGCGCGTCTCGACGCCGGCGCGATCGCCCGGGTGAAACAGGAAGCCCGGCCCCGGCCCCGCGACATCGAGGAAATGCACGATGCCCTGCTGTGCGGTGGATATCTCCCTCATTCCGGATGCGATCCCGAATGGCTTCGGCTTCTGGACACCCTGAGCGCTCAGGGAAGGGCCCTGAAACTCGACGGCCGCCTTTGGATCGCCAGTGAACACTGGCCCCGCTGGCGGGCCGCCAGGCCGGAGCTGGGGGCTCCCCCCGAATTCTCTCTCCCCCCTGAACTGGACAAAGAAGCCTGGGACAGGGAGGAGGCCCTGGCGGCCATCCTGCGCGACCGGCTCTCCCAAACCGGTCCCGTCACCCTGGAAACCCTGGCCGGGGAAACGGCGATCGAGTCTTCCGTCATTGAGTCGGCGCTGCTTCGACTGGAACAGGAAGGCAGTGTTCTGCGCGGAGATTTCGGCTGGTGCGAACGCACGCTTCTGGCCAGAATCCACCGTCTCACCCTCAAGACCCTGAGAGCGGCCATCGAACCTGTCTCCCACGCCGGTTTCATGCGCTTTCTGCTGCGCTGGCAGCATCTCCATCCTGAAACCCGGCTGGAGGGCCCTCAGGCCTTGAACGAAATTCTCGATCAACTGGAAGGATTCGAAGCGACGGCGGAGCAGTGGGAAAAAACCCTCCTCCCCGCCCGCCTGGCGGCATACGACCCCACATGGCTGGACCGGCTCTGCCTGGGAGGACGATACCGATGGCTGAGGCTGACGCCGAGCGGCAAGCTGACACCGCCCCGCCGGATTCCACTGGCATTCATCGCCAGGCGCCACCTGCGGCGATGGATCGGACCCGACCGGCCCACGGCGCATCCCTCCCCGCTGGGCAGGAAGGTTCTGGAAACGCTGGAACGGGAAGGCGCGCTGTTCTTCGACGAACTTCAGGACGCTTGCCGGCTCCTGCCCACCCAACTGGAATCCGCCCTGGCCGAACTGGTGGCCCTGGGTCTGGCCAGCGCGGACAGCTTCGACGGGATGCGGGCACTGACGCTCGCCGAGGCGAAAAAGCGACGTTACAAACGGCTACTCCCCACCCTGGAAAATGCCGGCCGCTGGCACAGCCTGCATCATTCGGAGGAAAACGAGCCGGAGAAATCCGCAGAGCACCGCGCCCGATGCTTGCTCAAACGCTATGGAGTCGTGTTCCGCGCCATCGCCGCCCGGGAGGCGGCCGCACCCCCCTGGCTCCAGTTGGTCAGGATCTATCGCCGGATGGAGGCGTGCGGCGAGGTCCGTGGCGGCAGATTCGTCGCCGGCCAGTTCGGCGAACAGTTCGCATTGCCCGAAGCCGTGACGATGTTGCGCCAGGCCGGCAAACGAAGCGGGGACGGGACGCTCTCCATCGCCACCCCGGACCCCGCCAACCTGTCGTTTCTGCTCGGCGGCGCAGATCCTCCTGTCGGCGGGGTGGAAACAATCCGGCTGGTGAGCGGCGCCCCGGATCCTCGCCTGCCCCCCCCGCAAACGGCCCGTCGCTGAGAAAATCAGAGAAAGACCCGTGGAATCAACCAACCAAGCAGACCGACCACCACGGGAATGGCGATCAGATTGAGAATCAGGCCGGTGCGGATCATGTCCCGCATGCGGATCAGGCCACAGCCGAAAACGATGGCATTGGGCGGCGTGGCCACCGGAAACATGAAGGCGCAGGAAGCGGAAAACGTGGCCGGCAACATGAGCCACAACGGATCGATTTCGAATCCCTTGGCGAGAGAGGCAAGGATGGGAAGGATCATCTGGGTCGTGGAGGTGTTGGAGGTCAACTCCGTCAGAAAAGTCATTCCCCCGGCCACCATGAACATCAAGCCGGTCAGACTGACATTCCCCATCCCCTCCAGCCTGGAAGCCAGCACTGTGGACAGGCCACTGTCGGTAAAACCGGAAGCCAGGGCGAACCCGCCACCGAAGAGGATCACCACCGTCCAGGGAAGCCGTCCGAACGCCTTGACGTCCAGCAAAGCCGAGCCCCCTCTGGCCGGGATCATGAACAACAAGGCCGCCATGGCAATGGCGACCGTTCCGTCGTCCACCAGATCTCCGTGGGCCAACACGCCCTGCCAGCCGGGCAGCCGCCACGCCCCCAGATCGATCCCCCTGCGCCCCATCCAAAGCATGGCGGTCACGGCGAATACCGCCGCCACTTTCCATTCCTCCCCCGACACGGGGCCGAGGCGTCGCCGCTCTTCGGCAAGAACGGCGGCGAGATCGATCCCTTTGCCGAAGCCGCGCAGATACAGGAGCGTCAGACAGATCGCCAGGACCGACAACATGGCCAGACCCAGCGGCACCCCCACAAGCAGCCAGCGGGCGAAATCCACTTCCACGGCGGCGGTGTCGCCATAAATTCTCGCGAACACCAGATTGGGCGGGGTGCCCACGAGGGACATCATGCCGCCCAGGGAGGCCGAATAGGCAATGGCCAATAACAGCGCGACACCCAGCCGCCGTGTCTTTTCAACCGCCACCAAACCTTCAAAACGACCCACTACCGCAAGGGCGATCGGCAACATGACCAAAGTCGAGGCGGTATTGGAGATCCACATGGAAAGCAGGGAAGTGGCGGTAATGAACCCCAGAAGCAAAGCGGCCGGATGCCCGCCAAAGCCCCCCAGAACGGTCAGGGCGATCCTTCGATGCAATCCCCAGCGTTCCATGGCCTGGGCGATCAGAAAACCACCGAGCAGCAGAAACACGGTGGAGTTCATGTATTTACCCGCCACCACTTTGGTGGCGGCGATACCCAGCAGAGGAAACAAAACCAATGGCAGCAACGCCGTCACCGCCAACGGCACCGCCTCGGTCATCCACAGCAGCGCCATCAGCACCGCCACCGCCGCCATGCGGCTGCTCGCCGCCGAACCCAGGTCGAGCAAGGCCAGCAGCGAGAGAAAAACGAGCCACGACAGCAGCAGCGGGCGGTGCTTCACCGGTGCAAGGGGGGGCTCAGTTCATGGACCGCTTCGACCATGGCTTCCACATGGGCGGGTTCCACCGTGGGCAGGATACCGTGTCCCAGATTGAAAACATGCCCCGTTCCCGGACCATAGCCTCGCAAAACATCCGCCACCCGGTCACGAATCACTTCCGGCGGGGCGAACAGGGTGATGGGGTCGAGATTGCCCTGCAAGGCCACCTGGCCGCCCACACGCCGGCGGGCCTGGCCAATGTCGCAAGTCCAGTCCAGCCCCAGAGCATCGAATCCCGCCCGCGATTGGGCTTCCAGCCATTGCCCCCCGCCTTTGGTGAAGAGAATGGTGGGTATCCGCCCTCCATCTTTTTCGGTGTTCAGCCGTTGCCGCACCTTGCGCGCCGCCTCCAGGGAAAAGTTCCGGTAATCGACGGGCGTCAGCACGCCTCCCCAGGTATCGAACAACATCACCGCCTGCGCCCCGGCGGCAATCTGGGCATTGAGATAATCGGCCACCGCAAGCGAAAGTTTGTCCAGCAGCCGGGACATCAATTCCGGACGCTGGTACATCAAGGTCTTGACGCGCCTGAAATCCCGGCTGCTGCCGCCTTCGACCATGTAGGTCGCGAGGGTCCAGGGGCTGCCGGCGAAACCGATCAACGGTATTTTGCCGTTCAGCTCCCGGCGGATCAGCCGCACCGCATCCATCACGTAACCCAGATCGGCTTCCGGATCGATGGCGGGCAGTCGCTCTATATCCTCTGCCGAACGAACCGGGCGCTCGAAACAGGGGCCTTCACCTTCCTTGAAAGCCAGACCCAGCCCCATGGCATCGGGAATGGTCAGGATATCGGAAAAGAGAATGGCGGCATCGAGCCTGAAACGGCGCAGAGGTTGCAACGTGACTTCACATGCCAATTCGGGATGGGTGCACAGGCTCATGAAGCTGCCGGCCCGTTGGCGAACCTGGCGATATTCCGGCAGATAGCGCCCTGCCTGGCGCATGAACCATACGGGGGTACGGGAGACCGGGCGCTTGAGCAGCGCGTCGATGAAACAATAGCTTTCACTCATGGAGATTCCTTGTCGTATTGAAATGGGATTTGAAAGGGTCAGTCCGGCCGCCGTGACCGCTCCCGGGAAATTTCCTTTTGTACCGAACGCAACCTGCGGAGCCAGGGCTTTTTCCGCCGGATCGCGGGCGGCAGCAGGCTACGGGCCTTTTTGGCCGCCTCCAGTGAAGGGAACAGCCCGTATAACAGGGGATACCAGTCGTGCCCCTGGCGCCGCTTGTGGTAAAAGGCGAGAGGCGAAAGGCGCCCGTGGCGTGCCGCAAAATCCTTGAGATCGTCCAGCTTTGCGAACGCCGCAATCTGTAAGGTGAAATACAGCGGTGGCTGTTTCATCAACCATTCGGGATCCCGCAACCCTGGCCCGCCCGATGGAGACGGTGTCACCACCGTTGGCACGGAGACGCCATTTTCCCCTTCCTCCGCCGCCGGCTGTTCCTGGTCCGTTTGCGCCAAAACCGCTTCCGCCCCCGTGGCTGGGGTATCGGTGGGCGGGGCAACCGCGCCGTCAGGGATGGAAAGAACCGAACCGGTCACATCGGACGCGGGCGTATCGGATCCGGCGCCGCCAGCGCTCGCTTGACCACCCTTTTTCCCGCTCAGGCTTGCTTTGGCACGATCCTGAATCCCTTCTCCCAGCGGGAGAGGGATTGGGGTGAGGGCCGAAGATGTTTTCCCCCCGCCGCCGGCAACTGAAAGTTCTCCGGCTTCCCCCTTCGGGGGGGTAACGTTTCCACTTTCCGGAAGCGGGAGCCTGGAATCGTTTGCCATTAAAGAAACCCTTTCGGTTTCCTCTTGAGGGGCCAGCATGGCGGGGTGGGCGACCTCGGCTTCGGTTGCCACCGATTCGGGCGTGGCAGGAGCATTCATCCGGCGCTTGGCGGTAACGGCGTTTGCTTTCCGTGGCTCCTGCGGTTGATGCATCTGCCACCAGCCAACGCCCATGACCGCCAACACGACCACTGCAAGACCCAGATAGACCGGCCGGGCCAAAGCTCCGTGCCATTGAACGGAAGGCTTGCCCATACGCTGCTGGGCATAGCGGCGGATGTTTTCCGGAATTCCATGGGTTGCGCCATACACTCCTTGTAATTCCCTGCTCTCCGGTGCCAGGGTTTTCCCCATTCGATTCCAGAGGCTCTGCAAGTAATCCTGAGACTGCGCCTGGCTGAGAGGGGGCAGCTCGATGATGTGGGCCTCCTCCACCGCCCACGGATCGGTCCTCCCCTTGATATGAATATCGTCCGGGCGCAGGGCGGCCACGATCCGAAGCGCAGGATGATGAAAAGCGAAACGACACAATGCATCCAGCACCCCCGGCATCAAACGGCCGGCATCGTCCAGTGCCAAAACGACGACTTCCTCCCGCCCCGCCATGGATTCCAGCCTTTCACTCAACCGGCTTTCAGAGCCGGCATCCATTGCAGGCGACCTTGCCAAAGCCTGCAGTACCTCCTCGAAAGTCGATTGGCCGGAGGCTTCCATGGCGCAGATTCGCCACCCCGGCAACGCCCGGGAATGGAGCTGCCGCAGCAACGTGGTTTTTCCGATTCCAACAGGACCCACCAAAAAAACGGGCTGATCCAGATTGGCCAGCAAATGAATGAGCAAATCGAATTTTTGCTGCCGCTCGGGCGCGAGAAAATCGAACGCCTCCCGCCTTTGGCCTGGTGTGTCGTCAAACGGATGTTCGCCCGTAACCATTCAGGGTCGCTCGCAACAGATCCATCGGCACGGAAACGGGCAAGGTGGCTTTTCCGATCGCTTCCAGTAATATCAAACGGAGACGGCCGTCCACGTTCTTCTTGTCGACAGCCATCAAATCGAGAAATTTCCCGCTGTCCAACTCAGGAGGGGGGCGGGTCGGCAATCCCGCCCGTGAAACGAGATCCACTATCCTTTGCACATCCGAGGGCGACAAACAGCCACAGCGACAGGATAAATCGGCGGCCTGGCACATGCCGATGGCCACCGCCTCCCCGTGAAGGTATCGGCCATATCCCATGCCCGTCTCGATGGCATGCCCGAAAGTATGTCCGAAATTCAAAATCGCCCGCAGGCCGGACTCCCTTTCGTCTTCCGCGACCACATCGGCTTTGTTGCGGCAGGATCGCTCTATGGCATGACTCATGATTTCGGGATCACGGGCCAGCATCGACGCCATCTTTTCTTCCAGCCAGCGGAAAAAAGGCGCGTCGCGGATCAACCCGTACTTGATCACTTCCGCAATCCCCGCCTTCAATTCGCGATCGGGGAGAGTATCCAGAACCCGGGTATCGGCGATAACGGCCTGCGGCTGATAAAAGGCACCGATCATATTCTTGCCCAGGGGATGATTGACCCCTGTTTTCCCCCCCACCGAAGAATCCACTTGTGCCAGCAATGTCGTGGGAATCTGAATGAACGGAATTCCCCGTTGATAGCAGGCCGCAGCAAAGCCGACGATGTCGCCGATCACCCCTCCGCCCAGGGCGATCAAAGTCGCGGTCCGGCTGAAACGATGCGCCAACAGGGCGTCGAAAATCGTTTCCACGGTGGCCAGATGCTTGTGATTTTCTCCATCGGGGAGGATCAGGGAATGTTTTTCCTTTACATTCAATCCGGCCATGACCCGATCCAGATACAACGGCGCCACGACCTCATTGGTCACGACCATCACCTGCCCGCCTTCGACATGTCGTCCAATCAGCTCGGGCTCGTCCAGGAGGCCGTCCCCTATGTAGATCGGGTAACTCCGTTCTCCCAGATCAATCCGTAGTGTTTTCATTATCGTACTTGCGATAGGCTTTCAAAATCTTTCTTACCGCCTGACGGCTCGAACACAAGCCGGTATCGACGATGATATCGGCGGTACTTTCATACAAGGGCGCCCTTTCTTTCATCAGCAAGCGCAGGCGGGCTTCGGGATCCGGAGTTCTCAACAAGGGCCGGTGGGTGTCTTTTTGGGTTCTTTCGATCTGCTTTTGCACCGGACAACGAAGATAGACGACAAATCCGTTCTGTGACAACAACGCCCTGTTTTCCCGGCTGAGCACGATCCCCCCACCCGTCGCCAAAACGACCCCCCGCAAGGGAACAAGTTCCGCCAGCACTTCGCCTTCACGCCTGCGAAACCCGGACTCCCCCTCATACTCGAAAATCATCGGAATATCGACGCCGGTTCGCGCCTCGATCTCACGGTCACTGTCGACAAAACGCCTTCCAAGTTCCTTGGCCAGCATTCTTCCGATGGTGGTCTTGCCCGCCCCCATCGGGCCGATGAGATAAATGTTGTCTCTCTTTCCTGCCATGGGACACCCAAAAAAAAGCCGGGGAATCCCCGGCCCTAAACAGTACCTTGGCGAACCCGATCCGTCAATTCAAAGGCGTCGCCCGGAGCAATTCGAACAACCGGCGCCCTCCTTCGGTGAAGATCCTGAAATCGGCGGAATACAGTTTTCCTTGATAGCTCGCCGCAGGAATATGCAAAACATCGTTCTCCACCACCGCGCGCATCGCCTTGAGCTTGAGATCGTTGACGTCCTTCACCGCAAGGGCGGTGCCGATCCGCTCCGCATCCAGCAGTTCGAAGCGGATCTTGCCGCTTCCATCCACGCGTTTCAGCTGCGCGCTGTACTCGATACCATTGACCTCGACCACGGGAATACGCAGCATGCCGTCCTCGACCGTGGATTGCAGCAGCGCGCTCTTCGAAGCGCCCTCGTCCCCGATGGAAGGCGTCAACCGGGTCTGGACGACTTGCAAGTCATATTGGTCGTCGCTGAAGGGCTCCACCACGATCGATTCTTCCCGGATCTTGCCCTCCCCGCAGTCCACTTCCTTCTTCAACACCACGCTGCCATCCTCATCGCGCTTCAGGGGCGAGGAAATCACCAGATAATATTTGCCGGGTTTTTTCAGCCCCACTTCCACTTTTCTGCTCTGGCCGAAAGCGGGATCGATCACTCCCAACAAGGCCTCATCCAGCAGCCCCATATGAAGAGACAAATACAAATGCTCGGCATATGCCACGGCGGCCTGATCATCACTCGTGCCAGGCAAACCATCATCGCCGGGGCCGCAGACAAGCAGTGGAACCTGCTGTTGCAGCATCTCCTGGGTCACCTTCCTCCCATCGAACAAATAGGCCACCCACGGCCCCGAACCATCCGTCATCTGGGCGGCGCAGGGGGCGTTTCCGGGGCACAACTCCACCGAGAGGATTTCATCCCCCCCGGTTTCGAGCTCAAAGATATCGATATCGGAACTGGTCATCAACTGGCCGACGATACGCACCGCCGAGTTCAACTTGCTGGCCTGGTCCAGGGTATCGTTGGACTCGATTTCGGTGTCGTTGAAATTGGCTTTGGCACTCCGGCCTCCCGGGTTCTGCAAACCGGAACCGGTCACGTTGAAGGTATAGTTGTCCCGCTCGTCGTCGATGGCCGAAACCACCAGGTAGAATCTGCCCGCTTTTTCCAGCTTGGTGGTAAAGATTTTTTCCTCCTCGGTCGAGCTCTCCCTGACTTGCAGGACATTACCCGCCGAATCGAGAATATCCAACCGCCACCGGAAAGGGCTGGCGGGCATTTCCACATTGAACGAAGCATTGGGTGTCATGTTGTCGAGCACGTACCAGTCTTCGTCTTCCACGGCGGAAAGTTGCCCGCTCACCGGAATGCCCGGCGTGACGGGTACCGCGACCGCCATGTGATTGTTGGGTTCGACCTCGAACTGGGATTGATCCAGAAATTCCCGATAGCGGGAAACCACGGGCGCCTGCACCTGATCGCCACCAATGCTGAACGAATAGGGAGTTTCCGCATTCCCCGAGGCATGCAGACGCAGGTAATAATCCCCCCGATCGACCAGAACGAAGGCGAATTTCTGGTCCTCGGACCGGCTTTCCATCGTCAGGAGTGTTTCGCCATTGGCGTCCACCAGATCCATCGACCAATTTTCTTCCGAGCCCGGCACGGTCAGCTCCACGATACTGTTGGAGGCATTGGTCTGAAAGTGGAACCAGTCCTGATCGTCAGGAGCTTCCAACCTGCCTTCATAGGTGGAATCCGGCAGTAACGGGGTCGCTCCGGCCTTGTCGTCGTTGGGCTCGAGCTCGGAAAGCTGACCTCCACCAGAGCTTGGATTGCCACCGGCCTGATCCCCGCCAGCGTTGTCCTGCTGACCGCCCTCATTGTCCACAGCCCCTTGGGAGCCGCCCTCCCCTCCTCCGTTTTGTCCATCCCCCAATCCACCGCCGGAGCCGGGGAAGGGGTCCAGGCCGGGAATGGGATTATTCCCTGTAACGTTATCAATCATATCAGCGGCAATCGCTCCGTGACCCTGACAGACTCCCAGCAACATCCCGACCGTCAATGCGAGTGTTTTCATTCTCATAAATCGTCCTCTTCGAAAATTGATTTGGCAATGCTTTCCCCGGGTGTCAGGGGATCATCAGCGCAACGCAACCGCCTGTTTCAAAATCTTCGGGGTGATGAAGATCAGCAGCTCGTTCTTCCGGTCCGTGACGGCGGTTTTGCGGAAGAAGAACCCGAACCCCGGCAAATCGCCGAAAAACGGCACCTTGTCCACGGTCTTGCGTTTTTCCCGCTCATAGACGCCACCCAGCACCACGGTTTCCCCATTGGCGACCTGCACGGTGGTACGGATTTCCCGCTTGTTGATCGCGACTCCGCCGGGGGTGATATCGCCTTGGGCGTCCTTTTTCACCATCAGGTCCATGACCACCCGGTCGTCGGGGGTGATGTGGGGCGTCACATCCAGCTTCAGAACCGCTTCCTTGAATTGCGTCTGGGTTCCATTCTGGCTGACGGTCTGGAAGGGAATCTCCACCCCCTGTTCGATGGAGGCCTTAGTCTGATCCTGGGTCACCACCTTGGGCATGGAGACGACCTCCCCCCGGTTCTCGGCCTGGAGGGCCGAAATCTCAAGACGCATCAGATAATCGTTCAATTTGAAGATCGCTATGCCAAACGCCCCGCCGGCACCAGGCCCCACCGCGGCGGGCAAATCCACAATGGAACCGACCGCGTCCAGGGCACCCCCGATGGAGGTCTGACGATTGCCCAAAGAGCCGGAATCCCGGCGGGCGGCCAGCTTCACGCCGAGTTCACGTGAGAAACCATCGTCGGCGATCACCACGCGGGACTCGATCAGAACCTGCCTCACCGGGCGGTCCAGCCGGAGGACCAGTTGACGCACGGCCTCCAGGTTGGTGGGCGTATCCTTGACGATCAGAATGTTGGTCCTAGGATCGATATTCACCTCGCCCCTGGCAGAGAGAATGGATCCGCCGGCCACGGCGCCGTCGACAGCCGCCGACGCACCCTCATCAAAATTGGTGGTGTATTCGGGTACGGTACCCGTCTCTTGCCTTGCGGCCGTGCGCTGCATTCCTTTCAACACCTGCATGATATCCGCCGCCTTGGCGTAATTGAGCTGGATGATTTCCGTCCGCAGGGGCTCTTTCTGCTCCTTGAATTGGACATGTTCGAGTTCTTTCTTCTCCAGCTTGATGATTTCATCCAACGGCGCGATCCAGACCACATCCCCTTCCTTGCGTTTTCCCAGGCCCTTGGCCTTCAAGATCAAATCCAAAGCCTGATCCCAGGGGACGTTGTTGAGACGCAGGGTGACATTGCCTTTGACCGAATCCGCGGCGATGATGTTGAGCCCGGTGAAATCCGCCAGAATCTGCAGGACCGAGCGGACCGGGATGTCCTGGAAGTTCAGGGACAACTTTTGTCCCGTGTAGGGAAACTTCTTTTTCTGGACCTTTTCCTTCTCGGCCCGGGTCAAGGGGCGGAATTCTATGGTCAGGAGCTTGTCGGACTGGTAGGAAAGGTAATCGTAAGCCGATGCCCCCGGCACCACGACGATCCGTGTCTTCTTGCCATCGGAAAACGCCGATACGCTCTTGACCGGGGTGGCGAAATCGGTGACATCGAACTTTTTCGCCAGTTTGGGTGGCAACGTGGTGTTGAGGAAGGTCGCGATCACCCGGCCGCCTTCTTCCCGCAAGTCCACCAGCGTGTTGGGATTGGCCAAATGGATCAAAATCCGCCCTTCCCCCTGCGGTCCACGGCGAAAATCGATTTTTTCGATACGTTGACCCAACAGATCCCGACCGCCCGCCTTGGTGGAAGCGGCTGCCGAGACGGCGGCGCTGCCGGCATTGTTGACCGTCAACAACAACCTGTTTCCCTCCGCCTGGAGTTCGTAGGGCGCCTGCTGGAGTTGATTGATCACGACCCGTGACCGTCCGCCGCCCTCGACCACGTTCACCCGGGTGACCACCCCCAGATTGACGGGAATCTTTTTCTTTTCGAGGGCGCTTTTGACGCCGGCGAAATCCATCACGATACGCGCCGGATTATTGGTTTGGAACACTTTGGGGGTGACAGCCGGGCCATCGAATTTGAAAACCAGCTGCAACTTGTCCCCGGGCAACGTTTTGAACTGGAGATCCTGCAGTTTTGTCTCTTCCGCATTCACACTCAAGGCCAGAAGGAGCCACCCCACCAGCCAACCCAGGCGTAAAACGCCTGTCACATTCCCTTGCCCGCCCGCAACGTTGTCATTAAACATAAGCGTCTACCTTCTCACGTTGTAACCAAAACATTTCAATCAGCCAATGCCACCGCGGCTTCCTTTTCCCGCCAGTTCCCCGGAGAATCAGGAACGATTTCTATCAACTCGATCCGGTCGTCGAGCACACGCACGATACGGCCGTAATTGCGGCCCATGTGATTGCCCGCGCGAACCCTGTAGATGGTCCCTTCAGCGGTCTGCACCAACGCCCAAAGCACATCGCCCTTCCTGACCGTCCCCACCATTCTCAAACTGTCGAGTGAATAGGATTCCAGCGCCTCCCTTGGCCGGGTGGTATCGGGCTTGATGCCATTGCCTGTCATCGCGACCTGGGGGGCGGGCTCCTGGTTGGCGGGTTTGAAGGGGTCACGCAAGCCTTCCGGCTCGAACACATACGTCTGCACCATCTTGATTTCCGGCAAGGGCTTGATGGCCCCCTTCGGGCGCGCCTTGACCTCGGCGACGTAGCGCTCAAGGTCGGATATGTCGCGATCGCTGCAACCACTCAGCAGCACGATCACGGCCAACGATAAAAGACGGATCGCCCCCGGCACTTTTCCAACCATTATCTTCTACCCCGCTTTCTTCCTTTATGTCGTTTCTTGTTGACCTTGCCCTCGCCTTCCTCCAGGTATCGATAGGTCTTGATGACGGCGTTCATCACCAGTTTGTCACCGCCATTGATGGGATTGATGGCGACATTGTGCACCGTCACGATTCTGGGCAGTGACGCCAGGCCACTGACAAAAGTACCAAGCTGCTCATAGGTGCCAAGCACCCTGACCTTGATGGGCAATTCGGCATAGAAGTCCTTTTTGATCTCCCCCTGGGGCTGGAAAAGCTCAAACTCCAGGCCGCTGGCCAATCCCGTCTGGGAAACGTCCACCAACAAGGCAGGCACCTCGGCTTTATTGGGTAATTGCCGCAACATATCGCCGAAGGTTTTTTCCATTTCCGCAAGCTGCTGCTTGTATTCCTCCAGATTGGCGGCCTTCTTCTGTTTGAAGGCGAAGGTTTTTTTCAACGCTTCTTCCTTGCCTTGAACTTCCTCCAGCGAAGCGAGTTGATCCTGGGTGTCGAAGTAGAACCAAAGCCCCACCACCAGCAGGGACAGGAGGACGATCGTCACCAGCTTGACCGGCCACGGCCATGTGCCGGCCGCTTCCAGATCCCAGTTGACTTCGGATAGGTTCATGATTGCTTGCCTCCGGGCTTCTTCTCGGTGGGATGTTCCTGGATGATCTGCAAGGAGAAACGGCCTTGCCGCCCACGCTTGGACGGATTCTTCGATTCAATAATCTTGAGTTTGGGTTTCTGCATCCACGCAGATGCCTCGATATTGCGCATGTAGGCGGATATCCTGGCGTTGGATTGCGAAACGCCCGCCACTTCCAGCTTGTCACCGGATTGCCGGAACTTGGTCAGGAAGATGCCATTTGGCACGGTCTTCGCCAATGCGTCGAACAAATGAACGATTTCCGGCCGGCTGGATTGAAGCCGCTGAATGATTTCCATCTTGGCGATCAAAAGATCACGCTTCTTTTCCAGATCCTTGATTTCCCGGATTTTCCGGTCCAGTATGGAAATCTGTGAAGAAAGGTATTGATTGCGGAACTGCTGATACTCGATCCGGTCGGCGATATAGAGATGAAGCATCAGCATCACGATTGCAGCAAACCCCATCGCCGCGCCGATCGCCAGAAAGAACTCTTGTTGCTGCTGCCGGCGGCGCTCTTCACGCCAGGGAAGTAGATTAATACGAGCCATGTCAGTCAAAACTCCTCAAAGCCAAGCCACAAGCTATCATCATCGCCGGCGCGTCATTGCGCAGATCCTGTGCGTTGACCCGCCCCGCCAGGGACATCTGCACAAACGGATTGGCGATCAGGGCCGACAGCCCCAGCTTTTGATTGACCATTTGGTCGATGGAGGGGATGGAGGCGCAACCGCCGGCCAAAACCAGAAAGTCGATATCCCGGTGGGCACTCGACGACAGAAAGAACTGCAAGGACCGGCCGATCTGCTGAACCATCGCCGTCTTGAATGGTTCCAGCACCTCGGTGGCATAACTGTCCGGCAGCCCTCCCTGTTTTTTCGCCAGGCCGGCCTCTTCATAGGACAATCCGTAACGGCGCTGAATCTCCTCGGTGAGCTGCCGACCGCCGAACCCCTGCTCCCGGGTATAGATGATTCTTCCATTATGAAACACATTGAACGTCGTGGTGGTGGCCCCGACATCGGCAATAGCGGTGACAGCGCTTTTGGAACCGCTATCGGGCAGTTGTGTTTGTAACAGCCTGAAAGCATTTTCGAGCGCATAGGCTTCCACATCCACCACGGCCGCCTTCAACCCACCCAGCTCCAGGGCCGCGACCCGGTTGTCCACATTCTCGCGGCGGCTGGCGGCCAACAGCACATCGTTCATTTCCGGATTTTTGTCATTGGGGCCGAGCACTTCGAAATCCATGCTCACTTCATCGAGAGAGTAGGGAATGTATTGATCCGCTTCCAGTTGAATCTGCTCTTCCAGTTCCTGCTCGGACAGGGAGGCCGGCATGGTGATGACTTTGGTGATCACGGCAGACCCTGATACGGCGACGGCCGCCTGTTTCAGGCGGGTTCCCGATTTTTTGACCACGGCCTTGATCACTTTGCCGATCAGATCGACGTCGGCGATCGCCTTGTCGACCACTGCATCGGGGGGCAGCGGCTCGACGGCGTAGCTTTCGACCCGATACCGATCCCCCTGCCTGCTCAGTTCAAGCAGCTTGACCGCGGCCGAACTGATATCGATTCCCAACAATAAAGGCTGCTTGCGTTTGATTAACATATCAGATCGTTTCCTCAGGGCTGCGACGGATTCGAAGAGAACCCCGGTGTCTGGAACAACACCCCGGTTATTCAGTCACTTTGTAGTATAGTTAATAATCCTGGTTGTACAGGCCGGAAGGCGCCGGCGGCCATTCCCGGCCCAAATATTTGACTCGTATCACATAATTTTCCTCGCCCACACTGGATCATGCGTATTCTTCTCAAAGGCTTGGGGTGGTTCTTTGTCGCCCTCCTCTTCACCAGCCTGGCCCTGGCAGCAGCGCTCTATCATCATCTGAGCCCCAAACTTCCGGACCCAAAATCCCTGCATCACGTCGACTACCAGTTACCGCTGGAAATCTATAGCCGTCGCGGCGAACTCATTGCCACCTTCGGCGACAAAAAACGCATTCCCGTCAGAATCAACGAAACACCCAAAACTGTGATTCACGCCTTCCTGGCCGCTGAAGACGCCCGCTTCTACGAGCATCCAGGCGTCGATATCCACGGATTGTTCCGGGCCGTGTTGGAATTGGTCCGTACCGGCTACAAGCACCAGGGCGGGAGCACGATCACCATGCAGGTGGCGCGCAATTTTTTCCTGAGCCCGGAAAAGACTTATGAACGCAAGCTCAAAGAAATCCTCCTGGCGATGAAAATCGAGCGGGAGTTAACCAAGGACGAGATACTCGAGCTCTATTTGAATAAAATCTATCTGGGTCATCACGCATACGGCGTCGCCGCCGCCGCCCAGATCTATTACGGCAAACCCCTTCAGCAGCTGGATCTCGCCCAGGTGGCTATGATCGCGGGCCTGCCCAAGGCGCCGTCGCGTTTCAACCCGATCTCGAATCCCGGGCGGGCGCTGGAAAGGCGCAACTACGTTCTCCGGCGCATGCTGGAGCTGGAATTCATTACCCCCGCCCAATACCAAGCCGCCATTTCCCGCCCTGTCACCGCGTCGCTCAAGCGGCCCGATCACTCCCCCCTCGCGCCTTACGTCGCCGAATGGGTTCGCGCTTACCTTTACCAAAAGTACGGAGAGGCTATCTATACGAAGGGCTTCCGGGTCACGACCACCCTCGATACCCGGCTTCAGTCCGCGGCGAAAAAGGCTGTCCGGTACGCGCTTCACGCCTATGACGAACGTCACGGCTACCGGGGACCGGAAGCCCGCGTAGCCCCCGGCGCTCCACCGCAGGTGAAAAAAGACGCTTTGGACACATTGAAAAACGTTGAAGGTATTTTGCCCGCATGGGTCACCGCCATCGACCCCAAAGCCAAGTCGGCAACGCTCGAGCTGAGGGACGGGAAAACCATCGTACTTGCCTGGGAAGGGATCAAATGGGCCCGGAAAAGCCTCCCCGGTGACCGGCTGGGTCCCCCTCCACGGCGCGTGGAAGCGGTTCTTCAGCCAGGGGATGTGATTCGGGTTCGCAAGGATGAAAAAGGGAAATGGCGCCTCGCCCAAATCCCGGAAGTCCAGGGGGCGTTGGTGTCCATGGACAGCCGGGACGGCGCCATTCTTGCCCTCCAGGGAGGGTATGACTTTGATTTGAGCAAGTTCAACCGTGCCACTCAGGCGCAACGACAACCAGGTTCGGGATTCAAACCCGTTTTGTACACCGCCGCACTCGAATCCGGATTCACTGCCGCCAGCCTGGTCAATGACGCCCCCGTCGTGTACCACAATGGGGAAACCGACTGGAGACCCGAGAACTATAGTGGAAAATTCTATGGTCCCACCCGTTTGAGGGTGGCGCTCAGGAACTCCCGCAATCTGGTTTCCATCCGTCTTTTACAGTCGATCGGTATCGACAAGGTCATAGAAACAGCCGAACGCTTCGGGTTCAAACCGGATCAACTCCCCAAAACCCCCACCCTGGCGCTTGGAAGTGGCACCGCAACGCTACTGGACATGGGACGACTCTTCTCCGTCTTCGCCAATGGCGGCTGGCGGATCACCCCCCACATTATCGAAAAAGTGGCGCTTCACAATGGCGAAATCCTGGAGCAGGCGCATCCGGGAAAGGCGTGTGATCATTGCGCCGATGCCGCGCCGAGAATCATTTCTCCGCGCATCCATTACATCATGCATTCCCTGCTCCAGGATGTGGTCCGCCGGGGCACCGCGGTCCGCGCAAAACAACTGGGGCGCGATGATCTGGCGGGCAAGACCGGAACGACCAATGACCAACGAGACGCCTGGTTCAATGGCTACGCTTCCCCTTTGGTCGCCATCAGTTGGGTCGGTTTCGACTCTTCCAAACCTCTGGGCAGGGGGGAAACGGGCGCCAAAGCGGCATTGCCCATGTGGATTGAGTACATGAAAGTGGCTTTGAGGGAACAACCGGAATCCCGTTTCCCCATACCGGAAGGATTGCTCACCGTCCGGATAGATCCCTCGAGCGGCCTGCGCACCGCTGCCGGAGCCCCTTCCATCGCGGAAATCTTCCGCCAGGAACACGTTCCCGACTACCGCCCTGCCACACTGCAACCTTCCTCGGGGGGTCAAGCCGAATCCGTATTGAATTCGCTCTATTGAAACGACCCGGCAGAAAATGGACCTGACCCGCAATCATATCCGTATCGCCCAACTGAGCGCACGCATCATCGTGGAAGAAGGGGTGGACGACTACGCGGTGGCCAAACGCAAGGCTTCGGAAAGATTGGGACTGGACTGGAGAAAATTTCTGCCTGACGACAATACGGTCACCGCCGCCTTACAAGAATACCACCGTATTTTCCGCTTTCAGCGGCAAGACGAATTCATTTACCGGTCAAGAAAAACCGCGCTGGAGGCAATGGAATTGCTCGAGGGATTTTTCCCCCGCCTGACAGGAGGCGTATTGGAAGGCACGGCGGGCGAACACAACCCCATCGTCCTGAATCTTTACCCGGAGATCCCCGAGGAAGTGGTATGGAAACTTGCCGGCACCGGGATTCGTTTCCGGGAAGCGCCCGACCTGGTACTAAAACACGGCAAGGGAAGAATGGAAATCCCTGTACTCATGCTTGAATGGAATGGGCGGCTCATCGAGGTCCGCCTGTACCCACCCAAGGCCCGAAACCAGTTACGAAACAATCAGCCCGGCGCCACCATCAAGACACTGCGAAAACTGGTAGAGAAAGGTTGACCGGCAAGGCAGGGGGAGCGCCTTTGCCGGAACCAACATGCGGTGAAGCTTATTTGCCGCCGTATTTCCGCCGGAACTTGTCCACCCTGCCCGCGGTATCGACGATTTTCTGCTTGCCCGTATAGAAGGGATGGCAGGCAGAGCAAACTTCCACATGGATGTCCCGCCCCAAGGTGGAGTGGGTTTCGATGGTATTGCCACAACTGCAGGTGATCGTGACAGCCGTGTATTCAGGATGAATACCAGATTTCATCGGGATGACCTCGCATCTGTTCGGATTTAACATTCAATACATTAATCGAGTAATGATAAGAAACGCCATATCCTTTGGCAAGAAAAACTCATGCTGTGTTAACCTACGGCGGTTCCGACGGTCAATCGTCGCCGGTACGGCGCAAGCGGGAAAACAGCTCCTCCAGCAGTCAGCACTGCGCTCCCCTTCCGCGATGCGTTCCCGCAAACCGGAGCCATAGCGGGTGACATTGGTCCATGGCAGGCTCCTTATGATCATCATCAGGGATCGGTCGGAGCATCTTGCGGGGCCACGATCCGTCTGTCCCTGCGTTATAATGAAGTGGCCCGAGATCCCTTTTGGAGCGCGCCCATGTCCCTTGCCAAAGAAGACCTCGACCAGATTCGCCGCCTGATCCGTGAGGAGGTTCAGGCCCAGACCGCCCCGGGCCAGGGGTGGGTGCGCTACGACCTGGAATTGCGCGAGCGCATGGTGCGGGTCGAGGAGGAACTCAAGCACCAGCGGGAATTGATGGAACAGGGCTTCCGCCTGATGGAGAAGCGTTTCGAGCAGATCGACAAGCGCTTCGAGCAAGTGGACAAGCGCTTCGAGCAAGTGGACAAGCGCTTCGAGCAGGTGGACAAACGCTTCGAGCAGCTCACCACTCGCATCGACCGCTTCATGCGCTGGTCCTTCGCCCTTACCCTCACCGTCGGCGGTCTGGTGGTGGCCGCCATCAGGTACCTGCCCTGAAGTCCGGATTCCCTTCTCTTGCAAGGATTGTAATTTCTCCACAGTGTGCTATCGTTCATCGCCATTTGATATCAGGAAAAGGCGATGCGGGTTCCAAGGATAGTAATTTCGGTTCTCTTCACAGCGGCGGCGCCCCTTCTCGAAGCCGGCCCTTTGGACCAATCGCTGGCGGTTGAAACCGGCACGCTTCGAGACTCGGCCCGGAGCCAGCGGAAAATCGACAAGCTGGATGATGCGACGCGCAAAATGTTGGAAGAATACCGCCGAACCCTGCGGGAAATCGAAACCCTGAAAGCCTATACGGCCAACCTGAAGCAACTGGTCGACTCCCAGCGGCAGGAAAAAGCCTCCCTCCAGCGCCAGATCGAAGAAATCGCCATCGCCGAAAGAGAAATCGTCCCCCTCATGACTTCCATGGTCCAGACCCTGGAAGAATTCATCGAGCTCGACATACCCTTTCTCCCGGAAGAACGACACCAGCGTATCGACCAGCTCAAACGCTTGCTGGGGTCGTCCGAAACCACGACCGCTGAAAAATTCCGCCGCATTCTGGAAGCCTACCAGATAGAAAACGAATACGCCTTGACCATTGAGGCCTATCGCGAGGAATTGACCCTGAACGGCGAAAAGAAACCGGTGGATTTTCTTCGCATCGGCAGAGTGGCCTTGTTCTATCAAACGCTCGACGGCAACCATTCCGGATTCTGGGTGGCCAGGGAAAAGCGTTGGCAGGCGCTTCCGGATGATTATCGCCGACCCATTCGCCAGGGACTGAGAATCGCCCGCAAGGAAGCCGCCCCCGATCTTTTGACCCTGCCGATGCCGACAGCCGGAGCGAGCCAATGAGAAGGGCCGGCTGTTTGACAGGGTTCACGTTTTTCTTTCTGGTTCTGATCGCAAGCAGCGCTCCCGCTTCCGATCTAGACCGGCTCTTGAGCCGGGTCAGGCAACACCAGCAACAAATCACCCGGATCAATCAGGAGCGGGAAAGCCGGTTCCTTGCCGACAAAAAACAAAGACAACAAATGCTGGCCGGAGTCCAAAGCGAACTGGCGAAGCTGGAACAGGAAGCAGCCGACTTGAAAAAACAGTTCGAAGAAAACCGCCAGCAACTCATCGAACTGGAAGAAAAGTTGCAGTCCAGCGCCGGCGTCATGGGCGAGATCGTCGGCACGGTGCGCCAAGTGGCGGGCGACCTCAAGGCGACGCTCGCCAACTCCCTGGTTTCGGCCCAGTTCCCCGGAAGAATTCGGCAACTGGCTCCGATTGCCGACAGCAAAACGCTTCCCACCGTGGACCAGTTGAATACCCTTTGGTATCTCCTGCTCCAGGAAATGACCGAGTCGGGCAAAGTTTCCCGATTCGAAAGCAAGATACTGGATGCAGCTGGAAACCCGGAACGCAAAACCGTCATCCGGATAGGTACATTCAACGCCATCACTGACGAAGGCTACCTACGCTACTTGCCGGAAACAGAAACCCTCATGCTCCTGCCCAGACAACCTGAAGGCCGGGTATTGCGCCTCGCCACGGAATACGTAAAAGCCCAAGCAAACTGGGCGCCAGTGGCGATCGACCCTTCCCGCGGCACCCTCTTGGAAATGCTGATTCATGCCCCCGACTGGCGGGAAAGAATCCAGCAGGGCGGCATCATCGGCTACATCATCCTGGCGTTGGGGCTCACGGGCCTTGTGATCGTGGTAATCCGCCTGATCTATCTGATCCGGACAGGGCACCACGTCGAGGCCCAGTTGTCGGACCTGGAATCCCCCCGGGAAAACAATCCTCTGGGCAGAATACTCAAAACCACCCTGGAGACGAGGCAAACGGACCCGGAAAACCTGGAAGCGTTGCTCGACGAGGCGATCCTGAGGGAAATCCCGCCCCTGGAAAGAGGCCAGGCGCTGGTGAAACTCATCACGGCGGTCGCCCCCCTGCTGGGGCTCCTTGGAACCGTGACCGGCATGATACAAACCTTTCAGGCCATCAGTCTGTTCGGCACTGGGGATCCGAAGCTCATGGCAAGCGGTATCTCCCAGGCCCTGGTCACCACGCTCCTGGGCCTGTCGGTCGCCATTCCATTGTTGTTCCTTCACTCGTTACTGGTCAATCGCAGCCGTACCATCATCCAGATTCTGGAGGAACAAAGCGCTGGTCTGATCAGCTTGATTCTGGAAAAACGGCCCCGATGACCCGCCCTCATGAAAGCGCGTTACCTCCCGAACCCAAAGGCGGTCACCCGGAAAAATCAAGCCCGACGATCTGATTTTCGAAGCCGTGACAATGATAGAATCCATCGCTGAATTTTTCGCCCAGGGTGGACCGGTCATCCCCCTGATTTTTGCTCTGGCGGTGGCGCTTTGGACGCTGGTACTGGAACGCTACCTTTTTTTTCATTTGCGATATCCGGATCTGGCGAAGCGATTGCGCGCCCAATGGCGGGCACGTTCTGATAAACAGTCGTGGTATGCCCATCGAATAAGGGAAACCATGATCAGCACCGCCCGCCACCAGTTGGGACGCACCCTGATCCTGATCAAAGCCCTGGTTGGACTGTGTCCCCTACTGGGGCTGCTGGGAACGGTCAGCGGAATGATCCATATGTTCGACGCCATGGCTGTCTTTGGTTCCGGCAACGCCCGTGCCATGGCCACCCACATTTCCCACGCCACGCTTCCAACCCTGGCGGGAATGTCCGTCGCCATCGCCGGACTGTATTTCAGTCAAAGGATCGAGCAGCGGGTGGACAACGAAACCCGCCGCTTGAGCGACAGCCTGTATTTCGAGTGACGAGATGAGACGACGCTACCATGACAATCAGAATCAGGACAGCGGCGAAATCAATCTGACGCCGATGCTCGACATCATTTTCATCATGCTGATTTTTTTTATCGTCACCACATCGTTCGTCAAGGAATCGGGCATCGAGGTCAACCGTCCCACCGCTCAGACGGCACAACGTCAAGAGCGCGGCAACATCATTATCGCGATCAAACCCAACGGAGAAATCTGGATCGACAAACGCCTGGTGGACATCCGCGCCGTCCGGGCGATGATCGCCAGGCTCCGGGCCGAAAATCCCCTGGGAAATGTCGTCATCGCCGCGGACCGGGACGCCAAAGTCAGCATCCTGACCCGGGTCATGGATCAGGTCAGACTGGCCGGCGTGACCGACATGGCGATCGCCGCCACCACAGAACCCAGATGAATCCCCGGTTGCTCTGGCCCCTCTCTTTGACACTCGGCCTGGTGGTGTCAGTGGGACTGTTCTGGTTGATGTCGCTCATGGTTTCAGGTTTCCGTTTCGATCTGGACGAATCCCGGCCATCCAGAATCGTTGAATTCGTGCGTCTCAAGCGACAACAACGCCCCCCTCCGACCCGACGTCAACCACCTCCCCCACCGAAAAAGGAGCCACCGCCTCCCAAACCGGCGCTGGCGAGTCCCCATCAGGCAATTCCACAGCCCAATGTGGATATCGATGTTCCCACACTCGACCTCTCCCTCTCAACCCGCCTGCAGGGATCGTTACTCAGCGGTATCGAGATGACGCAGGGCACGGGGCCCACCAGTGCGGTCACGCCTCTGGTCAGAATCCCCCCCCGCTATCCCATGAAGGCAAGAAGGCGCAGAATAGAGGGTTGGGTGAAGCTGGAGTTCACCATCACCAAAGAAGGCACGGTAAAGGACGTTCGGGTCGTCGAGGCCCACCCCCGGGGAATTTTCGACCAGGCCGCCATGAGAGCGATCTCCCGTTGGAAATTCAAACCCCTCATCATAGAGGGAACCCCGGTGGAACAACGGGCGGTACAAGTTCTGCAATTCAAGCTGCGAAAATGATGAGACGTTCCATTTTCCTGCCGCTTTTATTCGTCCTGTCCACCTTTCCTGCACGCGTTCCTGCCGCCCCGACGCTGTCGCCCCAGACCTTCCAGGTTTTGCAAAAGGTAGAAGGGCTGCTGGATAAAAAAGCCTATGACCAGGCCGTCAGAAAAATACAAAAGCGCCTGAGCACCGTCTCTACTCCCTTGGAAAAGGCCCTGTTGCTGCGTGCGCTGGGTTCCACCTACACGTTGCAAGGCCAATACGCCAGGGCGGCGAAATACCTGGAACAGGCATTGGCGACCGGGGCACTCCCGGACGCCCAACGCCTCCAGGTCCAATACGCCCTGGGGCAGATCTATCTGGCCATGGAACGACCGGCCAAGGCCCTCCAATCGCTCGAACGCTGGTTACGGTCAGCACCTGAAATCCATCCGCCGGACCGGGTGCTGCTCGCCCAGCTCTATGTCCAGCTCAAGCGATACCGGCGTGCGCTGAAACAGTTGAACCTGGCGATTGGGGCGTCCCACTCACCTCCGGAGGAATGGTTCGAACTCCGGCTTGCCATCCAGTATCAACTGAAAAACTACCCGGCGGCCATAGCCGACGCCAAGACCTTGTTGCGCTTGCATCCCGCCAGGGAGAAACTATGGCGGCAACTGGCCGGCCTTTACCAGTTGTCCGGCCAGCCCTTCTCGGCGGCGGCGGTAAAGGAACTGGAAGATTTTCTCGGTTTGCTCGACAAGGAAAGGGAGGTTCTCAATCTCGTCTCCATGCTCCGGGCCATTCATGTGCCTTTTCTGGCCGCATCGAGACTGGAAAAGGCGCTCGACCGGAAACAGGTTGCCCGTAATCACGAACATCTGACCTATCTGGCGACCCTGTGGACAGAGGCGAGAGAGTTGAAACGCGCCATTCGCACCTTGAAAGCCGCAGCCAGACTCGCCCCGGACGGAGAGACATGGCTGCGTCTCGGACAGCTTTACTATGAGCGGGGAAAATGGAACGAAGCCACCGAAGCACTCGGCAATGCCTTGAAGCGCGGGAGGCTGAAACACCCCGGGCGGACATGGCTGCTCCTGGGGAGTGCGTATCTGGAACTTGAAAGATTGGGGCAGTCCCGTCACGCCTTCGAAAATGCCCTGCGATACCCGGAAAGCAAACAAACCGCAAAGCAATGGTTGAACTATCTCAAACATCTGCCCCCCGCCTGAAGCGGCGAATCCAAAGTTTCGTCGGCCGGGAAGGCAGGCTCACACCAGCTCAGAAAAGGGCGCTGGAAACACTCTGGCCCCTCTATGGCCTCGACACACAAGCGCCTTTCGATGCCGACCGTGTCTTTTGTCGTCAGGCCCCCCTCATCCTGGAGATCGGTTTCGGTAACGGCGAAAGCCTGCTGGAAATGGCACGCTCCCATCCCCAATTCAACTACCTGGGCATCGAAGTCCATCGTCCCGGCGTGGGACACCTGCTGCTCGCTCTCAAACGATACGAATTGAACAATGTACGGATTTATTGCGCCGACGCAGTGGAGATTTTGCGTGAACGGATTCGAGATCAGGCATTGCAACGGATCAATATCTTTTTCCCCGATCCCTGGCCAAAAAAACGGCACCACAAAAGACGCTTGATTCAGCCGGATTTCGTCAGTATGGCGATGAGGAAGTTACAACCGGACGGCTTTCTCCATTTGGCCACCGATTGGCCCGACTATGCCCGCACGATGCAGGAGGCGGTCGCCACCTGCCCCGCCCTGCATCCCATTCCCGTCTCCCGGCTACATCCCGCCCGCCCCCGCACCAAATTCGAGAAACGGGGGCTCAGGCTTGGACACCGAGTCACCGATCTCGCATATATCAAACATGTGGGAGGACTATGACTGTCAGGAACAGGCAGCCACCGGCTGTTCGACTTCCATTTCCATTTGCTCGCCTTCCCCGCCGGTGATGATTGCAAGAATGGCTTCCAACTCGCGTTTTTGAACCAGCAGCGGCATCAACGCTTGTTCCAGTTTTTCGATCTCCTGATCCAGAGATTCCTTGGATTGATTGACCTTACGCAATACCGACAAGCGTTGCTCGATCGTCTTTTTGTGCTCTTTGATCTGTTGCACCAGCGGCGACATCACGACCGCACTCCAGTCGGAGGCTTCCCTGTGCACTTGATGCAACATCTTGCGCGCTTTGGACAGAACGGTGACATAAAGCTTCTGAATCACCAGATGCTGCTCCATCAGGGTCGAAGACATACTGGTGCGGAACGACTCGCCTTCCTGAAAAAGGTCTTCCAGAACCACCTGATATTTCCGTATCGAGTATTCCGGTGGGGTGATCTTACTGTAACCATGTTCTTCGGCGAACCTGCGATAGATGTCATTGACCAGCTTTTGCGTATCTTCCGCCACCTGTATGCCTTCATGCAAAATCGCCGCCAAGTCATCGAAAACGTTTTTCATGGCCTGCTTCATCCCATAGGTGGTGAAGCTCGCCTCCATGGAACGGGTATGGTCTTTGATGACCTGATCAACCCGTTTCGGAGCCAACACATCCAGCATCCTTTTGACCTGCATGGAAAAAACCCGGCGGCTGGCCTGAAAGTGATCGACGCTCTGCAGATAACCGCTCTGATGGGTCCGGGTCTCATCCATCAATTGCAGGGTCATATCCTCATTCTGGGTATCCAGGTTGCGTAATTCATCCAGTTGTTTGCGCAATTGCTCGGTTTCCGAGGAAACGACTTCCAGCGACTCGGTGACCAGATGGCCAACCCCTTGAGTGATTGCCCGTTGCAGGATCTCACGCCGGCTTTGCAGCACATCTTGGGCGAGATAATCCTCCAGTCTCGTCATCCGGCTCTTTTCCAGCAACGCCTGATCCTTTTTGACCTTGGCGAGCAAGGCCTGCTTGGCGGAGAGGGGAAAAATCAACGCCTCTTCCACGTTGAGAATCCTGGAAGTCTCCTTCACCTGGCTGTGAATCGATTGTTCGATGCTGGCATCGCTTTGCAGGTCATCCCAAAGGGTATCGATCTTGTTCATCACCACCGCCAGATGACGCTGTTGGGCACCATCGAGATTACACACGTGATTCTGCCACATGTCCATATCGCTCTTGGTCACACCCGTATCCGCCGCCAACACAAACAAGACCGCCTGGGCACTGGGAAGCATACTCAAGGTCAGTTCGGGTTCCGAACCCAGCGCATTGAGACCGGGAGTATCGAGAATGACCAACCCCTCCTGCAAGAGCGGATGGGGAAAACTGATCAAGGCGTGACGCCAGCAGGGAATTTCCACGCTCTCCGGCGGCAGATCCTCGGCATGATTCATGTCCTCGTGATAGAGCCCCAAACGTTTGGCCTCTTCCAGGCTCACCCGCTTGACCGCCACCAGTTCCTGAAAGGCCTCCTGCATCTGAATCGAGGAATCGGGATCCAATTCGATATGCATCCATTGGTCGGGCCTGTCCTTGTACTCGGACAAGGAGATGTCTTCCAGTCTCGTCTCGATCTTCAGCAACCGGATATAGCTGCCATTGTCCTTATCGCAAAAGATCTCGGTAGGACACATGGTCGTGCGCCCAGGTGTGGACGGTAGAAGCCGCACGCCCGTTTCAGCGAAAAACAGGGAATTGATCAATTCCGTCTTGCCGCGCGAGAACTCCGCCACGAAAGCGATGGTCATCTGTTCGGAATTCAGGTTCCTCCGCATACCCAAGATCAGTTCTTCCACCTCGGAAGTGTTCAGGTCATACTTCTTGAGCCAGGCATGATACTGCTCGATCGCTTCGACCAGACGGTTTTTCCACTGTCCGTAGGCTTGCAGCTGTTGCTGAAAGTGCATTTTACTCATCTCCGGCAAAACGACTGGTTTGTATAAGTCATCCCGATACCGGGCTTACATGAAGTGTAGCCCAAAAATCACGAAGGTCAGCGCCCCCCACATTTTTCCATTAACCAGTTCACAAAATCGAAACAAAGGTGGAGATCACGGGCGGCGTCAAGGCATCCCCTTCGTCCTGCTTCAGCAACTCCCGGACCCGCCTGCCCCGTTCGATAATCTGACGGATCCGGTCGTCCAGTCGGGTACCGAAGCGGGCGAAGGTCTCGAGTTCCTCGTATTGCGCATAGGCCAACTTCAACTGACCGACCACTTCCCGATAGGCTGGAAGCTGGGCCTTGCCACCAACCCTAGAAACCGATTTACCGATATCCACTGCGGGTAATTCCCCCCGCTGAAAGCGTTCGGGAGAAAGATACAACTGACCATCGGTGATCGAAATCAGATTGGTGGGGATATAGGCCGAGATATTCTGGGCCTGGGTCTCGGCTATCGGCAAGGCGGTCAGACTTCCTCCTCCTTTCTCCCGATTGAGTTGGGTCGCTCGTTCGAGCAACCGGGAATGGAGATAGAACACATCCCCGGGATAGGCTTCACGACCGGGAGGACGGCGCAATAGCAAAGAAAGCTCACGGTAGGCATCGGCATGATGGGAAAGATCGTCATAAACGACGAGTACATCGCGGCCCTGACTCATGAACCATTCTCCCACCGTGGTCACAGCATAAGGGGCGATGAACTGCAAGCCCGCAGGAGAATCACCGGTGGCGCTCACAACGATGCAGTACTTCATCGCATCCCGTTCACGCAATCTCGCGACCACCCTGGCAACAGCCTGCGCCCGCTGACCAATGGCGCAATAGATACAGATTACATCTTGATCGTGCTGATTGAGTATCGTATCCACGGCCAAGGTGGTCTTGCCGGTCTGGCGGTCGCCAAGGATCAACTCCCTTTGCCCCCTGCCAATGGGAACCAGGGCATCGATCACCTTGATCCCCGTTTGCAAGGGGATACGTACTGCCGCTCTGTCCAAGATCCGTGGCGCCGGCTTTTCCATTGGCCAGCGCTGCGGGGTATCGACGGGCGCATCCTCATCAAGAGGCCGTCCCAGAGGATCCACCACCCTTCCCAGCAATTTAGGACCCACTGGAATGTCCAAGACCCGATGACGGCGAAACACCTTGCCACCAGCCTCGACCCGTTCCTCAGGATCCACCATCACCGCTCCCACGGATTCGGGGTCGAGATTCAGGGCCACAGCACGGCTCTCCGCCGGCAGTCTCAGAACTTCCATCGCCTGGACTCCAGGCAGGCCCTTTATTTTCAGCACCCCCTTTTCAACCCGCACGATACGGCCGAGTTCCCGGGGCTTCAAATCATAACGGAAAGAGGACAAAACATTGCGCAGCAATTCCGCGCTTTCTTCCAGCAATAAATGGCGAATAGGGGTCATCCCGGAATCGCTTTCGACAAGGTCGCTTCAAACTCATCCAGATAGGAAGCCAGATCCCAGTGCCAAATTCGGTCTCCGGCTTCCAAGGCGATGCCGCGGATCAATTCAGGCTTGCATTCATAAGAAACGGCCATGGAGGGGTTGATTTTCTTCAACGCCTGCTCGATTTTTTTCTTGTCGGCAGAGCACAAGGGAAAAGCGGTACTGATCAGGCAGTTTGTGCGATTACGTAGCAGATCAAGTCGATCAGCGGCGAGGACGTTCAATTTCTCGACAAAACCATCGATTATGCATTGTTCAAGGCTACTGGCCGCAAGGTCAGCAAACGCCTTACGCCCCAATTCCACAAGCTGCTCTGCCAGAAGAATCTTGAGTTCCCGCAGCAAAGCGGCCTGTTCTCGCGCCAAATCCTGCTGCCACTCCACACGCTTTCGTTCCACTTCGATTCTGATCTTCCCGAGCTTCACGTTCGCTTTCGGCTTCCTGTTTTGCCTGTTGCAGCAGTCTTTGACGCTCCTTTTCCAGGGATTCCAGCTTGCCACGATAGGTGACGATCAGTCTCTCACCCTCGCGTTTGAGCACTCTGGCCTGTTCCAGCTGATTCTCGATATACCGCTGTCTGGCCTCCATGGTAGAGACGATGGGACGGTAAAGAAAATGCCTGAGGAGAGCGATCAAAACCAGAAAGTTGACGATCTGGGCAGCGACCGTAAGCCAGTCCACCTGCACCCTCACCCCCCTGCCTGGATGAAATGATCCCAATAAGGATTGGCGAACAGGACGATCATACTGATGACAAAGCAATAAATGGCCGTGGATTCGACCATGGCCAAACCGACGAACAGGGTTCGGGTGATCGTATTGGTCTCGTCGGGTTGCTGGGCAATGGCCGCCAGGGCTTGCGCCACCGCCCTTCCCTCTCCCAGGGCGGGACCGATAGCGCCCAAACCCATTGTCAAGCCAGCGGTAAAGATGGAAACGGCGGCGATGAGTGTGTCGGCAGTCATCATGATTCCTCCCTTTGCTGTTGCTCCAGTTTCTCCCTTTGCGCCGCGCTGGCCGAAGCGATATAGACCAGCGCCAATATGGCGAAGATATAGGCCTGGATAAATCCGGTCAACAGCCCCAAAAGCTGCATCACGATGGGAAAAAAGAAAGGCACCAGGGTGATCAGAACCGCCCCGATGACGGCACCGCTCATGATGTTGCCATAGAGACGCACGGCCAGCGCCAGGGTACGCGAGAATTCCCCGATGATATTGAAGGGCAACATCAAGGGTGTCGGTTCCAGATACTGGCGGAGATAATTCATCAGTCCCACCTCGCTGATGCCGTACAGGGGTACGGCGACGAAAACGCACAGCGCCAGGGCGGTGGTGGTCGACAAAGAAGCCATGGGGGGGTGAAACCCCGGGACGACGGCAAGCAGATTGGACAATGCAATGAACAGGAACAACGTTCCGACAAACCATAAGTGCCTGTCCGGATCCTGGTGGATCACATCCCTGATCTGTCCCCGGATCACACTGACCAGAGCTTCCAGGAAATTTTGCCAGCGCCCTGGACGGACGGTGACGGCCAACCGCCTGGTCGCCAACCAAGATCCCAACACCAACAGCGCCATGACGACCCAGGTCGATATCAAAGTCGCTGTCAATCTGAATCCATCCACCGACCCATAGACGATTTGGTCAGGATTGAATTGCACCGCCGTTCCCCAGGGTTCTCACTATGGCCACACGCGCCACAACAAAACCAAACAATGCGAACGCCACCTTACGCCAGTCCCCAGCCGTCAGCAAAGCAAAACCGCCCACTGTCACCATGACCCGCAAGATGAAACTCGACAACATCCACAAGGCCGGGCGTCTGACAGCAGGGAGAAGACGAACGGTCCACCAAAGACCACCGTAAAACAACAGGCCGAGCAGGATCCCCCCAACGAAGGTGACACTCCACAGGACGACCTCAGACATCATGCCGGCTTTCACGCTTGATCCATTGCCGGACATTATTACATCCCACAGGCGGCACGCCGGCAGCAAAGTGGACATCCACCACGCTTCCCCTGACGGAGACCACTCGCCCCTCATTCAAAGAGGCACGATTGTTTTCCATCGCCACCACCGCGATACAATGTCAACCGTAACAAGAATGAAAACGGCCCCTGATCATAGCCGACACAGGATTACCGGCCGTCCATGGATAACTTCTTTGGAGGAACCCTCATGCAAAACGATCGCCTGACTTTGGCGGGCATTCTATGCATCGTCCGCGCCACCCTCTCCCTGCTGCTCGCTTCCCTGGTGTCGCGCCTGGCTACACAGGCCGGTTTCGGCCCCAAATTGATCACGGCCCTGTTGACCCTGATCGCATTCCTGCTTTTCGCTTTCATCTTTTCCACCTTCAAGCGGCTGCTGAATGAGCGCTATCAGTTCCACAATACGGATCTTGCAATCGTGGGACTCATCGGTCTCAGCGGCCTTGCGGCCCTGATCACCGTCGGTTCCCTGTTTCTTTCCACCGGTACGGCGACCGACACCATGTTGCTGAAACTTGTCTATGTCGCTTTCGGCCTGCTTCTGGCCGGTTTCGCCATGCAATTGATGCGCCTCGGTGACAATCTGTTTGGCTTTCTGAAGCCCTATGCCATTTTGACCGGGATGGCCGGCGTGGGAATCGCGTCCATCAAACTGGCAGGCGTCGGCGTGATCTTGGGCGCCATTGCCGACGTCATCCTGGCTGTGATCTTCGTCAAATCGAGCGGGAAGCGCTAATCTGACCCAAGCGGTCTTCTATCCAGGTAAAAATATCCGGCCAGGGAAGGCTATGGACCAGCGCCAAAACGGCCAACCCCAGAAAGATCACACCACTTATCCAATGAATCAAATGAATGGGAATGCGTTGCAAAACGGTTCGTCCCGCCACAATTCCCAACGCCGAGGTCGTGACCAGAGCCAGGGTGGCCCCCGTCCATACCGGAAACGGGGCCAAGGTGGTTCCCAGCCCCGCCACGGCAATCTGGGTCTTGTCACCCAATTCGGCCATGAAGATCAGGGCCAGGGTGGTAAAAAAGATTCCATGCCCGCCCTTTTGCACCGCCGGGGTTCCCTCATCGCATTCTTCCTCATGCAGCAGGGCATGGACGCCGAAAATTGCAAACAACAGGGCAACCGCCATACCTGCCAACCAACGTGGCAGCCAAGCGGCCACTGCGGCGCCGAACAGGACCGCCAGAGCGTTGAGACAGGCAAAAGCGATCACCGCGCCCCAAAAAACCGGCCAGGGTCGGTGCCGGCCCGCCAGCGTCATACAGACAAGCTGGCTTTTGTCGCCCATTTCCGCAGCCACGATGACCAGATAGGTAGAGGACAATGCCAGCCATTGGCTCCGGTCCCACAGCCAGACATCCCCCCACAGGGACAGTTGGGTCCATAGCGATTCCACGCTTTATCCCCGACACCTCGAAGTGGCTGGAGGACTCACCCCAGGCTGGTTTCGAGAATGGTCATGATGGCAAAACCCATCAACACCCCGTAGACAGCCAGCTTCGAACGTTCCTTCGATTGGATTTCGGGAATGATTTCATAGGCGATCACGTAAAGCATGGCACCGGCGGCAAATCCCATCCCCAAGGGCAACAAGGTCTCGAAAACCGTCACCATGGTGACGCCCAGCAGCCCCCCCACAGGCTCCACCAGACCGGAAATCATGGCGATGGCGACCGCTTTCCAGGGCTTGTATCCGATCCCCACCAAAGGCAGGGCCACCGCCATCCCCTCGGGAATATTCTGCGCCCCGATGGCGATCGCCAGCAAGGTACCATTGGCCCAGTCCCCCCCACCGAAACTGACCCCCACCGAAAGCCCCTCGGGAAAGTTGTGCAGGGTGATGGCCGCCACGAACAGCCATACCTTGCGTAGAGAGGCCGTTTCGTCCGGTGTTCCTTTGAACATGTCGTGGGGAATTTTTCTCTCGGCCCAGTCCAGACACCAAGCCCCCAGCAGAATCCCCATCACCACCACATAGACACCCCATCCCGGCCACAGGGCATTTCCATATTCGACACCCGGTTCCACCAAGCTGTAAGCCGTGGCGGCCAGCATGATTCCAGCCGCCATCCCCATCATGAAATTGACGCTGCGAAAAGAAATTCGTTTGAACAGGACCGCCGGCAACGCGCCCAGCACCGTGGCCAGACCTGCCAGTACGCTGGCAAGGAACCCCACCACCACCGTGGCGCCAAAAATCAGATACAGCCCTCCAAAAACCACGACCTGGCTGAGCAGAAACAAGACGACACCCGCCACGATCTGCCAGGCCACAGGCCAGTCACGAAATTGCCGGTAGCGGGGATGGTTTTGCAGCCAGGCAAGCCAGGCACAGGCTTTTTGTTGAAACTGCGTCCGAATCTCTAACCAGTCCATACTCCCCCTCCTCACGATATATTGATCAATATGTTCTCTCTGTCAGCCGAACGTCCGATGGAATTCGGGCTTTCCGCATTCTGACAATACCATCGACTCGAACCCGGCAATGGACGACACAGGATTCAATGATAGCGAATCTGGACCCGCTCCTTTCCCAATTGTCCCCCCAGACTCGCCAACAATTCGTCCTCCGGCCGGATTCCCCATTGTTTTCCCAATTGCAGACAGGCCTTGGCCCCGGCACCACGGTAGTCGATATAAACGGGACAGGAACCCCCACGATGCGCCTGAAGAATACCGGCCAGCACCGACAGTTCAATGCGGGACGCCTTGTCCGCCGGCCACCGAATCCACAACCCCTTGGCGAAATGTTCGCGCGCCTGGACGAAGGTCCAGATATTTTCCGCCACCAGCCGCAGGTTGCCGGTAAAATCATCTGTGGCCAGTTCCCCCTTGATCACCAGGATTTCCTCCTTCTGCAGAAATTCGCCGAACTGCTCGAGTACTTCCGCGAAAATGGCGATTTCAAGACGCCCTCCTCCATCCTCCAGGGTGACGAACGCCATTTTCTTCCCTTTTTTGTTCTGACGGGTACGGATCTCCACGACCAATCCTGCAACGACCGCCTGGGTGGAGGCGCTGTTTTTTTGCTGCAGCCCGTTCGCCAGGCTGGCCAATGAACCTGTCACCATGTGCGCCAGCTCCTGGCTGTAGGCATCCACCGGATGACCACTGAGATAAAGCCCCAATACCGCCTTCTCCTCGGCCAGCAATCGTCTTTCGGGCCAGGGCTCCACCTTGCGGGTAGGTGGAACCGAAAGTCCTGCGGCCGGATCCTGGCCGTCCAGACCGAACAAATCGTTCTGTCCCTGAGCCAGGCTCCGGTGGTATTGTTCCGCCACCTTGAGAGCGGCCGGCAGATCCGATATCAACTGGGCCCTGTGGGCACCCAGACCGTCCATGGCCCCGGCCTTGATCAGGGCCTCCAAAACCCGGCGGTTGGCCTTGCGCAAGTCGATCCGGCGGCAAAAATCGTAAAGATCGGCGAAAGCGCCTTCCTGCCTTCTCGCCAGCAGAATATCCTCGATCGCCGCCTGCCCAACCCCTTTGATGGCGCCAAGCCCATACAGAATGGTATGCTCGTCCATCATCGTGAAGTGGTGTTCCGACCGGTTCACGTCGGGGGGATGCAATGCAAGTTCGAGCGCCCGGCATTCTTCAATGAACCCCACCAGTTTATCGGTATTGTCCATGTCCGAAGACAGTACGGCGGCCATGAACGCCGCCCGATGGTGCGCCTTGAGCCAGGCGGTCTGGTAAGAAACCCAGGCATAAGCGGCGGAATGGGATTTGTTGAATCCGTAACCTGCGAACTTCTCCATCAGGTCGAAGATATAATCGGCCGTTTCCTGTTCGATTCCCTTGGCGACCGCTCCCTGAACGAAAATGGCACGCTGCTTGGCCATTTCTTCAGGTTTTTTCTTCCCCATGGCCCGGCGCAACAAATCGGCCCCCCCCAGGGTATAGCCGGCCAGATCCCTGGCGATCTGCATCACCTGCTCCTGATACAGGATCACACCATTGGTGGGTTTTAGAATCGGTTCCAGCAGGGGGTGCGCATAATTGGCTTTCGCCCGCCCGTGCTTGACGTTGATGTAATCGTCCACCATGCCCGATTGCAACGGGCCGGGCCGAAATAGCGCGACCAGAGCAATGATGTCCTCGAAGCAGTCCGGCTGGAGACGGCGGATCAGATCCTTCATGCCGCGTGATTCGAGCTGAAAGACCGCCGTGGTCTGGCAACTTTTCAACAAGCGGTAGGTTTCCGGATCGTCGCGGGGGATCCTGTCGATATCCAGGGGAACCTGCCCCTCGTCCGCACGCCGGTTGATGGTTTCCACCGCCCAATCGATGATAGTGAGGGTTCGAAGACCGAGAAAGTCGAATTTCACCAACCCGGCCGCTTCCACGTCATCCTTGTCGAACTGGGTCACGCCGCCCTCCTCCCCTTCTTCGCAGTAAAGCGGGGTGAAGTCCACCAGCGCGGAAGGGGCGATGACGACCCCGCCGGCATGCTTTCCGGCATTCCTGGCGATGCCCTCCAGGGACTTGGCAAGGTCGATGATGGCGCGGACTTCTTCATCCTGATCGTAAGCGCGCTTGAGATCCTCACTCTGGGACAGCGCCTTTTCCAGGGTCATCCCCAACTCGAACGGAATCAGCTTGGCCAACCGGTCCACGAAGCCATAAGAATGCCCCAGCACCCGGCCCACATCCCTGACCACGGCCTTGGCCGCCATGGTGCCAAAAGTGATGATCTGGGAAACCTTGTCACGGCCATATTTTTCCGCCACGTATTCGATCACCCGGTCGCGCTTTTCCATGCAGAAATCCACATCGAAATCGGGCATCGACACCCGTTCCGGATTGAGGAAGCGCTCGAACAGCAAATCGAATTCCAGCGGGTCGAGATCCGTGATCCGCAGGGCGTAGGCCACCAGGGAGCCGGCACCAGAGCCACGCCCGGGTCCCACGGGCACGCGGTTTTCCCGCGCCCAGCGGATGAAGTCGGCGACGATCAGGAAATAACCAGGAAATCCCATTTCCAGGATGACATCCAACTCCTGCCGCAGGCGCTGCCGGTAGTCTTGCTCCCGCGCCTGTGGCAGCTGGCCGGAAGCGAATCGATCCTTCAACCCCCGCTCCGCCTCCCGGACGAAAAATTCATCCGTGGTCAAGCCATCGGGCACCGGGAAAACCGGCAGACACGACTTTCCAAGTTCCAGCTCCAGGTTGCAGCGTTTCGCCACTTCAACCGTGTTGGAAAGGGTCTCCGGAAGGTCGGCAAAAAGGGCTTTCATCTCCTCCGGGCTTTTCAGATACTGATCCCTGGAGTAGTCGCGCGGCCGTTTGGGATCGTCCAGAGTCCAGCCTCCATGGATACAGACCCTGGCCTCATGGGCGTCGAAATCCTGCGGGGACATGAACCTGACGTCGTTGGTGGCCACCACGGCCACATCTTCCTCCACCGCCAGCGCCAATGCCGCCGGCAGATATTCGTCTTCCCCCAGGCGTCCGGTTCGCTGGATTTCCAGATAGAACCGGTCGTCGAAACTTTCCTGCCACCGGCGAAGAGAGGTTCTGGCCGCTTGCTCCTGACCGGACAGAAGCAATCGTCCGATCTCACCCCTCTGCCCCCCCGACAAGGCCAACAACCCCGACGAATCCTGCCGGATCCATTCCGCCTCCACCATCGCGAGGCCATAACGCTGTCCCTCGAGATAGGCCCGGGTGAGCAGCTTGGTCAGATTGCGGTATCCTTCACGATTCTGCACCAACAGGGTCAGGCGGTCGGGATTGCGGGGCGCCTCGGGATTGAACACGCTCAGGTCCGCCCCGGCAATGGGTTTGATCCCGGCGGCCATGGCGGCCCGGTAGAACTTGATGAGGGCGAACAAATTGCTCTGGTCGGTCAGCGCGACCGCCGGCATCCCAAGTTCCCGGCACCTTGCGACAAGCGGCTTGATCCGCACCAGGCCATCGATCAAGGAGTATTCGCTGTGAAGACTGAGATGGACGAATTCAGCGGTCATGGCCGGTTTGACGCAAGCACTTCGGCCACAGGCTTGTAGCTTCTCCGATGCCAGCGGGACGCGCCCTGGCGGGACAGCCCCTGACGATGAATCGGCGTGGGATAGCCTTTGTGGGCGGCGATCCCATATCCGGGAATGAAGGAATCCAGCAACCCCATCTCCCGGTCCCGGGCCACCTTGGCGACGATGGAGGCGGCGGAAATCTCGCCGATTCGGCCGTCCCCGCCCACACAGGCTTCCACCGGCCAGGGGAGCTCCGGTACATGGCGGCCATCGACCCGCACCAATTCAAGCGTTTGGCCCAATCCCAGAACGGCACGTTGCATGGCCAGCAGAGAAGCCTGAAGAATGTTCAACCGGTCGATTTCCGAGGGCTCGGCCCTGCCGATGGACCAAGCCAGGGCCTTCCGGCGGATCTCATAATCCAGGTCTTCCCGCTGCCTGACCGTCAGCTTTTTGGAATCGGCCAACCCGGCGATGGGACGCTTGGGATCGAGAACGACGGCGGCGGCGATCACCGCCCCCGCCAGGCAACCGCAGCCCGCCTCGTCAACACCGGCACAGGACTCCATTCACGCCTCGGCTTCTGCGGCCGCACACATGATTTCGGCACTGGCGACGAACTCGCCCTCCACCTCCGCCCTGCAGGAAAACGCCCATATGTTGCGCTTATGGCGCAAATACTCCACTTCCAGGCGAAGTTGATCACCGGGGCCGACGGGACGTTTGAAACGCGCCTTGTCCAGCCCGACCAGATAATAGATCAACCCTTTGGCGGCCAGATCGGGGGCGCTCTCCGAGGCCAACAGGCCCGTGGCCTGGGCCAATGCCTCCATGATCAACACCCCGGGCATGATGGGTTTTCCGGGAAAGTGGCCCTGGAAGAAAGGCTCATTGTAGGAAACGTTCTTGATGGCCACCAACCGTTTTCCCGGCTCGCATTCGATTACCTTATCCACCAGCAGAAAGGGATAACGGTGGGGCAGATAGTGCATGATCTTTTGAATATCCAAAACTTTGTTCCCCAATATCATTGAGATGAATCGCCCGATAAAGAATCTCTCCTCTCTATCAAGGCAAAAAAGAAACGGCAAGCCCTGCACTGCAGGGTCGACGAACAATGTGGTTATTTTGCCGACAGCTTGAAATGTCAACAAGGCGCTCCCGTTGTATAAATCCACGTCGTTCGGGCAGGTAACACCTTGATTCAGGAGGCGGGTGGTCCGATTCGAAAAACGCCGTAAATACCTCCTTGCAGGCTCCACGCCGGCGAGGCTTTCGAATCGGACCACCCGCCTCACCCCCGGTAGATGACGGAGCCATACACCACTGGGTCAAGCGCCTCGATCCAGGATAAAGGCCGGGTTATTTGAGGGATTTCAATTTCTTCTGCACCTTCTCTGTCACATCCACCCTGTCACTGGCATAAACGACGCCATCGGTCAAAAGCAAATCGTAGTTCTCCTCTTTCGCCAGCGCCTTGATCGCTTCGAAAATCTTGCGTTGCAGCTTGCCGAGTTCTTCATTACGGCGGAGATTGAAATCCTCCCTGAACTCCTCCTGGGCACGCTTGATTTCCCGCTGTTTCGCCAGAATGTCCCGTTCCAGTTTGCGCCTTTCGGCATCGCTCATCACCGCCGCGTCCCGGGCCAGTTTGTCCTCGAGTTTCTTCAATTCCTTTTGTTGGGACACCAGCCGTTTGTCCCGCGGAGCGAACTCTTTTTCAAGACGCTTTTTGGCCTCCGCCGCCTGAGGCGCCTGTTGCAACACCTGGGCCACGTTGACGAAACCTATTTTGATTTCCGCCGCCCGGACCGCCGACCCGAAGATCATCAAGCCGGCAACCGCATACAGGAAAAAACGCGTTTTCATTCAATCACTCCTCAAAGTTGTGTACTAAATTCAGAAAGCAGATCCAAACGAGAACTGGAAGATTTGCTTGTCATCACCGCTCTTGGCGTTCAACGGCTGGGCAAGACTCACACGCAACGGTCCGAAAGGGGACAGCCATTGCACCGAGATACCGGCGGAATAACGCAGCTGCCCGAACTGTATCTTATCCTCGAACACGTTACCAGCATCGAAGAAAATCCCCAAGCGGAATGCCGAGCGCATCTCCTCATCCAGAAAGGGGACAGGAAAGAACAATTCGGCGCTCCCCACCATCTTGGTCGATCCGCCGTATGGATCGTTGTTGGAATCTCTCGGCCCCAGCGTGTTTTGCCGGAATCCCCGAACCGATCCGATCCCCCCGGCGAAAAAATGCTCGAAAAACGGCAAGGCGTCGCTCTTCCCATAACCATCCCCATAGGCCACATCCCCCCGAAGTGAAAAGATCAGATCCCTGGCCCAGGGAAAATAACTCTGGCCACGATAGCGCACTTTATAATATTGAAGATCACTGAAGGGCATTGAGCCTTGCACGGAGAAGGTGTGACGCACCCCCCTGGTCGGAAATACAAGCTTGTCCAGGGTGTTGTGCACCCAACCGAACGAGAGATTCAAAACGCTGTAGGTCTTGCCCTGTTGATCGATGAAATCCTGGATTTCCTTTGAAGTGTTGTTGCTGGTGTTCAGCTTGGTGTATTCGTAATCCAGATTCCCGGTGATGCGGTTGTTCTCGTTCCAGGGAATACTCAGATTCAATCCCGCTCTTGCCGAGTCGGTGGTGTATCTTGCGATATTGGCGGCATTGGCGTCGATGCTGCGGTAACTGAGATCGAACCCGCCGCCGATGCCGTCCATGGTCAGATAGGGATTGTAATAGGCCACCCTGTAGATGGTGGATACCTGGCTGTTGTTGAACTCGAAGGAAACACGCTTGCCGGTCCCGAGAAAATTGTTCTGGGAAACACTGGCATTGAAGATCAATCCCTGCACCTGGGAAAAGCCGATACCGGCGCTGAGATTCCCCGAGGGCTGCTCCGTCACCGTGTAATCCACGTCTATCTGATCGAGGGTGCCGGGAACGGTGGGGGTTTCCACGTTGGTTTCCTTGAAAAAACCCAGCCGCTGCAGGCGGGTCTTGGATTGTTCGATCTTCGAGGTGGAAGCCATCGCGTCTTCCATCTGCCGCATCTCCCGGCGGATGACCTCGTCCTGGGTACGTGAGTTCCCCTTGATGTGAATCCTGCGAATATAGATCCTGCGACCCGGATCGACGAAAAAGGTCAGTTTGACCGTCTTTTTCTCGTCATCGACCTCGGGCACCATGTTGACATTGGCGAAAATGTACCCTTCATCCCCCAAACGGGTACTGATGGCTTCGATCGTTTCGGTGGCACGCTTTCTGGAAAACACCTCCCCCGGCCCAAGCTTGAACAGGGGAATGAGCTCGCCGGGTGGAACGATCAACTTGCCCGTGAGCTTGACTTCCTCAAGCGTGTAGATGTCCCCCTCTTTCACATTGACGGTGACATAGATATCCTTTTTGTCGGGGGTAATGGCCACCTGGGTGGATTCGATATCGAATTTCAGATAGCCCCGGTCCATGTAGAAAGAACGCAGGCGTTCCAGATCCGCGCCCAGCTTCTGTTTCGAATACTGATCGTTCTTGGTGTAGAAAGACAACCATCCGGTCGTTCCCAGTTCGAACTGCTTCAGCAGGGTCCGGTCGTCAAAGGCCTTGTTGCCAATGATGTTGATGCGCTTGATTTTGGCGGCCTTGCCTTCGGAAATTTTGATCTCGATGGCGCGGCGGTTCTGGGTGATTTTGGTCACCTCGGTCTTGATCTCCACGCCATACTTGCCATGACTGAAATATTGCCGCCGCAGCTCGCTTTCGACCTTTTCCAGCAACCGGCGGTTGAATACCCGCCCTTCCGCCAGGCCGATACTCTCCAGAGCCTTGAGCAGATCATCGGTTTTGATGTCTTTGTTGCCTACGATCCGGATCCCGGCGATATAAGGGCGCTCGGTCACCTCCACGATCAGAACGTTACCGTCCCGAAGCAGCCGCACATCCTTGAAATAGCCACTGCGATACAAGGCCCGGATGGCTGCGGCGGCGGTTTTATCATCCATCCTTTCCCCAGGCTTGACCGGCAACACGTTGAATACGGTTCCGGCAGTGACGCGCTCGAGCCCCCGTACCCGGATATCCTCCACCACGAACGGTTCAAGCGCCAGGGAAGTGCATACCCACAGCAAGGCAAGCCAGCACAGGGACTTGATCCATCTCACGCAACCGCGCTCCAGGAAAGACATTCGAGGGGAGAAGAGGGGATTGAAACGATTATTGTCTGACTTCCTTTTCCAGCTGTTCCAGACTGATATGACGAACATCCTTGCCCTTGACCAAATAGATGAGGTATTCACATATGTTACAGCTTCGATCGCCGATCCGCTCCAGCGAGCGTGCCGCCCACATGATGTCCAGGGATACCGGAATACTGCGCGGATCCTCCATCATGTAGGTGATCTGCTGACGAATGATGCTTTCGTATTCCCTATCGACGACCTTGTCCTCCTCCACCACCTTCAAGGCCAATTCCACATCGATCCGGGCGAAAGCGTCCAAAGCGTTGTGCAACATCGCCCTGACCTGGCCAGCAAGCTGCTCCAGCTCGCTCAGTTGATTGGTCTTCGGATAACGGCTGCTAAGGTCCAGGGATTGACGGGCGATGCGGCGCGCTTCGTCGCCGATACGTTCCAGGTCGGCGATGGTTTTGATCACTGCCAGAACCAGGCGGAGATCGCGGGCGGCAGGTTGGCGCCGGGCAAGAATCTCGGTGCATTTTTCGTCAATCTCCACTTCCATGGAGTTGACCTTGTAATCATTGTCGATGACCTCGTCGGCCAGATTGACATCGCTCTCGAGCAAGGCCTTGACGGCATTGGCGACCTGATCCTCTACCAGCCCTCCCATCACCAGAACACGGTGGCGAATGTGCTCCAGTTCCTGTTCGAATTGTTTGGATATATGGTGATGAACCGATTCTTCCGGCATACGTCGAACCCCCTTGGGCCAGGCAAAAAATTTGGTCCATTTTATGCCCTTCCCCCGGGTTTCTCAATCAACGCATGACGGAATCAAGCAGTTTCCGGGCCCGCTGGCGCTGCGGAAAATCCGGATATTCATCGATTAGGCGTTTCAACTCCCTTTCCGCTTCGTCCCTCCTTCCCGTTTTGCTCAAAGCCTCCGCCAAGTGCAATCTGATCTCGGGAAGATGAGGCGCCTTCACGGCCGCTTCCTGCAATATCCGCAGCCCCTCCTTCAGGCGCCCATTCTGCAGATAAACCCATCCCACCGTATCCAGCAATTCAGGCTTGTCCTGCTCCAACGCGGCCAGACGCTCGACCGTCCCCAGTGCCCTGGCATCCCCCGTCTCTTGATACAGCCATGCCAGGTTGTTCAGGATCACGACATTGTCAGGTTGCAGCGACAAAGCCTTTTCATAGGCCGAAATCGCCTTCCCGTTTTCCTTCGCTGCCTGATACCCCATCGCCAACATCATCAAGCTACCCACATCATTGGGGGATTGCTCGAGCCAGGACTCCAAGATGGCCCGCCCCTTGTCAGCCTGGCCCGCCTGACGATACAACTGATACAGTCTTTGCGCGGTCGCCCTCGAAGGCGTGATCTGGTGGGATTTCCGATAGGACTCCAGGGCTTGTCGAAATTGCCCCCTCGCTAGATGGATTTCGCCTTCCAGGTAATAACCGGCGGCAAGATCCGGATTTCGTGCCTGGATTTTTCTGGCTCCCTCCAGCGCCTCGTCATAGCGTTTTTGTTTCACCAGCAACCTGACCCTGTTGGTCGCGGCGGGAATGAAATTTTCCTGCAGTCTCAAAGCCTCATTCCATGCTTCAAGCGCCCCCGATTCATCGCCGTTTTTCTCCAGGGCCAGTGCCAGAAGGTGCCAGGCCATGGGATTGTCGGGCCTGAGCGAAGTGAGCTTCCTGAAAGTGGCGGCAGCCGAAGCAGGCTGCTCCGCCGCCAGTTGGGCCTGTCCCAGAAGCTGGTACACGACGGGATTTTGCTCGTGATACCCGGCCAGTTCCCTGGCAATGCTCAGCGCCTTCATCGCCTCTCCGGAAGCGAGAAAATAACGCACCAAGCTCGCGGCCGGCCCGATTGCATCGGGATGCCGATCCAGCGCCCGTTGCAGATAGCCCACCATCTGCCCGTATTCCTTTCGGGCCTCGGCGACCTGGGCCAGGCCCACCAGGGCGGTCACATGGCCGGGTTGTTTTTCGAGGACACTGCGGTAATATTTTTCCGCCTCCTCCCATTTCCCTTGCTGAAATTTCAATTTGGCCAGATTCAAGACTGCCGTCAGATACTCCGGATGATCTTGTAACAAGCGTTTCCAAATCCGCTCGGCCTCACCCTTGTCCCCCATCGCCAAATGGGTGCTGGCGACGAGATTCATGGGCATGGGGTTGCCCGGCATTTTTTCCGCCAGTTTTTTCGCCGTATCCAGGGCCTGCTGGTATTTTTTCTGCTTGATCTGGGCCAGAACGAGCAAAACATCGGCCTGCACCACACCCTGTTTCAAGTCAACGGCCTTCTCCAATTGCCCTTCGGCTTTGGCGAGATCCCCCGATGCAAGCTCCCCCAGGGCCAGCTGGGTACGAATCGCGGCCACATCGGGTGCCAGTCTGGAGGCCTCCGTCAGGGCCTCGGTTCCTTCGTCGTATTGGCGGTTTTGCAGATACGCGCTGCCAAGCAGAGCGAGATATTGGGCATCACCGGCATGTTCGCGCTTGTAAGGTTCCAACAGGGAAACCGCTTCCTTGGGCCGGTTCAGCTTCATCTTCACCGCCGCCAACAGCTTGGCCACCGGGAACGAACCAGAACCTGGGCGGTATCCCTCCTCGAGATATTTCTCGGCGGTTTTCAAGTCATTTTGCCGATAACCGATAATCCCCAGGAGAATCTGGCTCTGGGGATGATCCGGAACCTTATACAGCACTTGTTCCAGCGCGGCTTTCGCGGCATCCAGGTTTTGCGCGCGAAATTCCAGCAGCCCGCGCAAATAAAGCGCCTGGGGATGCTCCTTGGCAATGCCATCCACTTTGTCCAGGGCCTTCCGGGACCGATCCAGATCCCCTTGCGCCAGATAAGCCGCGGCACTTCCCAACAATGCCGGCACCGCCCGGGGACGACGTTTCAGAACCTCCTCATAAAACCTCACCGCCTCGGCAAAATCGTTTTTTTGCCGCAAGATTTCCGCCTGCAGCAAATAAGCGTCGGTATTTTCCGGATCCGTCTCGATCACCCTGGAGAGATGGGAGGAAGCGGTTTCGGCATCTTTGTCCTGCAAGGCCAGGCGCGCAAGCCCCAGATGGGCCGTTGAACCATCTGGTTCCAATCGCAAAGATTGCTCCAGGGCCTTCTTGCCCTCGTCAAGGTCCCCGAGCATCAACCGGGCGGTTCCGGTCATAGCGAGGAGTGCGGCCTTATCCTCCGGCGTTTGAGCTTGATCGGCGGAAATGTTGTCGAGCACTTTTCGCGGTTCGCCATTTTTCAGATAAGCCTCCGCCAGCAGCTGTCGCCATCCCTCCATACCCAGATCGCGCGCCCGCTCCAGTTCCTTGACCGCAGAGGGATAATTTCCCAGTTGCAGATAGGTCTTGCCAAGCAACAGCCGCGCCTGTCCATCGTCCGGCTGCTCGCGGAGATAGTTCTTCAACTGGATGACCGCCGCCCTGCGCTCCCCTTTTTCGATATATTGCCTGGCCTCTTGCAGCAAACGTCCGGAATCGGCCCAGACCACGGCGGTCAAAGCGATCCAGCACACAGAAACCAGCGCTAATCCTCGATACATCGTATCCACTCCTAAACCTTCAAACCATATTTACCAAGCAAGGCGTACAGCGTAGGCCGCGTGATTGCCAAAATTTCCGCGGCTTTGGCAATCTTTCCACCGGCCTCGTTGAGGGCCGCGACAAGCGCCTCCCTTTCAGCCGTTTCCCGAGCCTCTCGCAGGGTTTTCAAACGTTGCCCGGTTTCCGTCGCAACCAAGCGCAGGTCTTTTGCCTCGACTTTCGGCCCCCTGGCCAAAGCAACCGCCGTTTTGACCCGGCCCTGCAGCTCTCTCACATTGCCCGGCCATTCATACTGCTCCATGGCCGCCAGGGCGGTGTCGGAAAAATCCAGCAAATCCCGCTTCATCTCCTGGTTATATCGATGCAGGAAAGCCCGCGCCAACACCGGAACGTCACCCATTCGTTCACGCAGCGGCGGAAGTTCGATCGTCGCTTCGTTGATTCGGAACAACAAATCCTGACGAAACAGACCTTCTGCGATCAGCCTTTGAATATCCTGGTGGGTCGCGCATATCACCCTGACATCCACTTCGATCACCCTGCGCCCACCGATCCGCTCTATGACCCGCTCTTGCAGGAAGCGCAGGATTTTCGGCTGCAGATTCAGCGGCATGTCACCGATTTCATCCAGAAACAGCGTTCCTCCGGATGCGATTTCAATCTTGCCTTTGGTCTGTTTGGCCGCATCGGTGAAGGCCCCTTTTTCATAACCGAACAGCTCGGCCTCGAGCAGGTTCTCCGGAATGGCTGCGGCATTGATGGCGACAAAAGGGCCGTCTTTTCTCGGGCTCAGATGATGAATCGCCCTGGCGATCACTTCCTTGCCGGTACCGCTCTCCCCCAACAGCAAGACGCTCAAATCGGTGGGCGCCAGCTGCTCGACCAGCCGGCAAACCTCATGCATCTGTGGGCTGGAAGCGATCACGCCATCCAGCGGATGGTTGATGTGCATCCGGGCCAGTTTGCGGTTCTCCTCTTCCAGCTCGTGCAAACGGAACGCCCTCTCCACCACAAAGGAAAGCATATCCGGATCCACCGGCTTTTGATAGAAATCATAAGCTCCCATCCCCACGGCCCGCACCGCATTGTCCAGGGTGTCGTTCCCGGTGATGACGATCACCTTGGTAGCCGGCGCGATTTTCAACACCTCTTCCAGCACCGCGAACCCTTCACTGGCCCCACCCGGGTCCGGCGGCAAACCAAGATCGAGTGTGATCACCGCAGGCTCGTTCTTCCTCACCAGGGCAATCGCTTCTTCACGATCCCCAGCGGTCGAGACTTTGTATTTTTCCGAGAAACTCCATTTCATCTGGCTCTGCAGACCAGGATCGTCCTCTACGATCAATAGACTCCCAGCACTCAAACCGAAACCCCCGTTGACTGACAAGTACGTTCTTCACGCGTCACCAAAGGCAAAAGGAAACGGAAATAAGTCCCTTCCCCCAGGCGGCTCTCTACCGTAAGATCACCGCCCAACGCCCTGACATATTCCCGGCTTTCATAGGCCCCGATCCCCATGCCGCTCAATCCCTTGGTGGTTTCAAACGGCTTGAACAAGCGTTCTCGAACGAATTCGTCATCCATCCCGGGGCCATTGTCTTCCACTTCAACTATAGCTTGAGATGCCGTGCTTGACAGCGTCACCTTCACCCAGCCTTGTTTGCCCGCCGCTTCCTGGGCGTTTTGAATGATGTGTTCGAAAGCCGAGGCCAGCCGGTCCGGTTGCGCCATCAGCGCCACTTGGTCATCCACCCGGCATACGAATCGAGGTCTTGGCAGCTGCCCTGCCCGGGCCGAAATCACCTCCTGGAGCAACTTGCGCAATACGATGAGCTTGTTGTTTTGTTCGCTTCCGATGTTTTTCAGCTGGGCCAGCAAACGCCCCATCTTGGCAACGGCATGATCGACTGTGTTCATGGCATCGCGGACGAATTCCGGGTTATTGACGTGCTTGTCGGCATTGCGCACCACCAATGAAAGCTGGGCGACGATATTTTTCAAATCGTGAACGACGAAGGCGGACAAACGATTGAATCCCTCGAACTGACGGGCTTCGATCAGCCTGTTGGCAGTCTCCTCGACCACCAGGAAACTGGCTGCCTGGCAACCGGCGGTCTTCAACACGTCGAACACCTCCCAGTTACAGTCAAAGCTCGCCCTGGGACGATTCAACAATACCACCGCCCACAGCACCTCGCCATGAAACAAGGGAATCACCAACCAGGCATCCTCACTGGATTCGAGCCACGCAGGCAAAGCAAGGTCGATGTATTTCTCGGGTATCTCTTTAAGTTCCTGCAGATCCACGATCCAGCCGGTTCGCTGCAAAAAAGCGACCAATGGATCTCCATCGGACATCCATGACAAGTCAGAAAAAGGATTGCCCCATTGCGCCTTGAGCAAATACCTGCCCGAGTCATTCCTTGTCCAGAGGACGCCAGAAGGGCTTTCCACCAAATCCGCCAGCGCCTTGATGACTCTTTCCCCCAAGGGAACCGGACTGTCCGGCTGAGAGAGTTCGTGGGTGATACGCAGCCATTCCTTGCGGTAATCATACCGATAATTGAAAAAATGCTTGTTGAGGAAAACCCATAATCTCGCCCTGGCCTGCCCCGAAAAAAGTACCACCAGCAGAATCAACGCCCCACCCGCCAAGAGCGTCACCTGAAGCACTTCCCCCCATTTCCCGCCATACAACCTGACGTAGTAGCCAGCCGTCGCCATAAGCAACAGATACAATCCTGCCCCCAGCACCACGGTGGTATGAAAAACGAAATCACGGGAAATGAAGGCGTTCAGGGACCAATCAGGATTGCGGGCGGCGGTCACCGCAAGCAGGGGAACCAGCATGGCGCTGACGAATCCCCGCGCAGCCCACAACCTGGCATCCAGCTGTTTGAACAACAATGCGTCGGCATACATGTAAAATTCATACGCAAACAGGCCACCCAGGCCGAAGCAAAGAAATTTGATATACCAGCGCATATCCGGGCGGGTATTGCGGTAGAGCTGCTCCAAAGTCACCATTCCCGCCAGCGACAAAACTAGCTGTCCGATCAAAGGCAGTTCCGGCAACAAAAACCCCGGCCGCCACCCTTGCAGCATCGGACTCGCCCAACCATACAGAAACGATACGACAGCAATTCCATAACAACCCAGCAAAACGTACCGCCATGCGATCTGGCGGCGGATCTGGGGCGGCACCAGCCGGATCAGAAACATCAGCCACAACAGCAGATGAAGAATCTCCAGCGACCAGATCAGGGGCATGGGGATGGACCGATACGCCAATTGCCACGCGTTGACCCCGCTCCACATCACCATTCCCCCCACGGCGAACAACAACAACCCGCCCTCGAGGCGCCCGCGCCAGGAAACGGCCAACATGGCCAGCAGCAGCAAATAGGCCACCGCGGCGACGGAGTAGCTGGTCAAGATGATGGCATCACTCATTTCAGCGCGCCCCTTTCCCCCACAACACCACCTCAACGGTACGAATCATGATCAGAAAATCCAGAAACAGGCTGTAGTTCTTCACGTAGTAGAGATCGTATTGCAACTTTTCCAAAGTGTCTTCCTCATTTTCCGCATAGGGATAGCAAACCTGGGCCCACCCCGTGATGCCCGGCTTGACCCGGTGTCTTTCCGAATAATAGGGAATCGTTTCCACGAACTTGTCCACGAATTCGGGTCTTTCCGGCCGCGGTCCGACAAAACTCATGTCGCCCTTGAATACGTTCCATAATTGCGGCAGTTCGTCGATCCGAGTCTTGCGGATAAATTTGCCCACGCAGGTCACCCTGTCGTCATTGGCTGAAGCCATTTTCGCCCCTTGTTTCTCCGCATCCGGTCTCATGCTGCGAAACTTGACGACTTCGAAAAGCTTCCAGTCCTGGCCCACCCGGGTTTGGCAATAGAAAATGGGGTGCCGGCCACCACACTCGACGAAGATCGCCAAGGCAGTCACCAACATGACGGGCCAGGAAACGGCAAGCAGGATAGAGCTGGCCAGAATATCGATCAGGCGCTTGACCAGCATTCCACTTTTCATCCGGAAGCCGTCGGAGAAGACAAGCCAACTTGGATGCAGGCAATCTATCTTCACGATCCCCGCCTCTCTTTCGAAAAAAGAAAGCAGATCGATGACATCAAAGCCACTCATCTTGCAATCGAGAATCTCATCGACGGGGAAACCCTGGCGGCGGTCGTCAGGCGCCACCACGATCTCGTCGATGTCTTTTTCGTTTGCAAACTGGTTGACGGGCCGATCCAGGGAAATCACCCGTTCGACCGGGACGACACAGGGATCGCATCCCATGGGCACGAAGCCGACGAATGTCAGATTCCAATAGGGCAGCCGCTGTTCAAATTCCAGGATTTTCCTGGCATTGTGCCCAGCCCCCAGCACCAAAGCCCGCCGGTTCAGCTGCCGGCGATCCACCCCATGAATGAACAGCCACCGCAGCATCAATGTCGACAACAGGGAAAACAGCACCGCGAAGCCGAAAATCCCCCTGCCGACGAACAATTCCGGCAGGGTGTAGAACACCACGCTCATGACGACAGTGGTCATCGTAAAGCTGATCAGCAAACGCAAAAACACATTGGAAATATGGCTCTGGGATGAACGCTGATAGAGCCCGACGCTGATATGGGTGATCGATGTGATGATGGAAAAAAGCAGTGCGGTGAACCATAATTCAGGCTCCGCATTCCATTCTTCCGCCCACAAAAACCGGAGATGGCCACCAATGAAAATCGCTGAAAAGTAAAGGCCGAACTCGATCAGGAAAAGGCCCAGATAAGCGGTTGAAACGTAATGGCGAAAAATTCGTACGGTAGGCATGGCGCTGTATCTTGTCGTATTGAATGGGTAGAGCGTCTCGTCCCAGGGGACGAGACATCCTAACAAAAAACTCATCGCCCCTTCTCGGTATCAACCCTGTTTCAAAGAAGATGCGTTTCAGTCCCTGTCAAACAATCGCCCGCTTCATGACGGTTTTTCCCCGGGCGATGAAATTCGGTAAAATGACCGGGCGGGGCATTCAAAGGGTATTCTCTCAAGCAGTCGGGACTCAGACCTCCGATGCGGATTTGCTCCCTTCCCTTGATTTCACGGCACGAGCCATACTTGAATCAGTGTCTTTGGACTAAGCTTTGTCTTGAAAGCACCTGTTGTCAATCCCCCCGAATGTGAAGGAGACCACATGCTGTCATTGGAAAACGCCAGAATCGCCGTCGTCGGACTGGGATATGTAGGCCTGCCCCTGGCAGTCGAGTTCGGACGCCGCTACCCGACCATCGGTTTTGACATTAACACTAACAGGATAGACGAACTCAAGCGGGGATTCGACCGCTCACTGGAAGTGGAAGCCGAAGCACTGCAGCGGGCGGAAATGTTGACCTACACTTCTCAAATCTCCGAGTTGTCCCGGTGCAATGTCTACGTGGTGACCGTTCCCACCCCCATCGACAAGAACAAGCGCCCCGACCTCGGTCCGCTCGTTTCCGCCAGTACCAGCGTGGGCGGCATCCTCAAGCCAGGGGATGTGGTGATCTACGAATCCACCGTCTACCCCGGCGCCACCGAAGAAGTGTGTGTGCCCATTCTGGAGCGGCAGTCCGGCCTTACCTATAACCAGGACTTCTTCGCCGGCTACAGTCCGGAAAGAATCAACCCCGGCGACAAGTCCCACCGGGTCACCAACATCGTCAAGGTGACTTCCGGCTCCACCCCCCAGGCCGCCGACTTCGTCGATGCGCTTTATGGCAGCGTCATCGAAGCGGGCACCCACAAAGCAAGCAGCATCAAGGTGGCGGAAGCGGCCAAGGTGATCGAAAACACCCAGCGTGACGTCAATATCGCCCTGATCAACGAGCTTGCGGTATTGTTCCATCGCCTGGGTCTCGACACCCTGGAAGTGTTGGAAGCCGCGGGAAGCAAATGGAATTTCCTGCCTTTCCGGCCGGGGCTGGTGGGCGGGCACTGCATCGGCGTCGATCCCTACTACCTGACCCACAAGGCCCAGGAAGCCGGTCACCATCCGGAAATCATCCTGGCGGGACGCAGAATCAACGACTCCATGGGTGAATACGTGGTCGCCCGGGTGGTCAAACTGATGACCCAACGCCGGATTCATGTCTGCCAATCCAATATCCTGATTCTCGGAGTGACTTTCAAGGAAAACTGCCCGGACATTCGAAACACCCGGGTCATCGACATGATCCACGAACTGCGAACCTATCATGCCAACGTGGAAGTGTACGACCCCTGGGCCCACAAAGACGAAGCCCGGGAAGAACTGGGCCTGGAGTTGGTTGCCGAACCGGAAAAAGGACGTTACGAGGCCATCATCGTCGCCACCGGCCACGATCAATTCATCGAGATGGGAGCCGGGGGCATCCGGGCGCTGGGAACGCCCGACGCCGTGCTGTTCGATGTCAAGGGAATCCTGCCGAAATCCGAAGTGGACGGACGGCTATGAAAATCCTCGTCACAGGCACCGCGGGATTCATTGGATCAGCGCTGGCACACCGGCTGCTCGATCGCGGCGACGAGGTGGTCGGCATCGACAATGTCAACGATTACTATGACGTGAACCTCAAGGAAGACCGGTTGGCCCACCTCAAGCCCCGGGCCGGCTTCACGGAAATCCGCGCCAGTCTCGAAGACCGAAGCGTCATCGAACAGGCTTTCGCCGATCACCGCCCCCAACGGGTGGTCAACCTGGCGGCCCAGGCGGGGGTGCGCTATTCGCTCGAGAATCCCCACGCCTACATAGACGCCAACCTGGTGGGTTTCTGTAACATTCTCGAGGCCTGCCGTCACCACGAAGTGGAACACTTGGTCTACGCCTCCTCGAGTTCGGTCTATGGCGCCAATACCCGGATGCCTTTTTCCGTCCATCACAATGTGGATCATCCGGTCAGCCTCTATGCCGCCACCAAGAAGGCCAATGAATTGATGGCCCACACCTACAGTCATCTTTACGGACTGCCGACCACCGGCTTGAGATTCTTCACCGTCTATGGACCCTGGGGGCGGCCCGACATGGCCCTGTTCCTGTTCACCCGCAACATGCTTGAAGGCAAACCGATCGATGTCTTCAACTTTGGCAAACACCGGCGGGATTTCACTTACATCGACGATATCGTGGAAGGCGTGATCCGCTGCATCGACCAGATCGCCACCCCGAACCCCCAATGGGACGGAGACCGTCCGGATCCCGGCAGCAGCAAAGCGCCTTACCGCCTCTACAACATCGGCAGCCACAATCCGGTCCCTTTGATGCGATTCATCGAAGTCCTGGAAAAAACCCTGGGAATCGAAGCGGAAAAGAATTTTCTGCCGATGCAACAGGGCGACGTACCCGCCACCTATGCCGATGTCGAGGATCTGATCCACGATACCGGTTACGCGCCTTCCACGCCCATCGAGGAGGGAATCGCCAATTTCGTCCGTTGGTACAAGGAATATTACGGATACCGATGACCGACATCCCTCTACTGGGTTTTGCCGCCTTCAGCGGCAGCGGAAAAACCACATTACTGACCAGACTCATCCCCCTGCTCAAACAGCGGGGAAAAAAAGTCGCCCTGGTCAAACACGCCCACCACAGTTTCGACATCGATCACCCGGGAAAAGACAGCCATCGCCTGCGGCAAGCGGGTGCCGCGCCCGTCATGGTGGTTTCGAAAAAACGCAGGGCGATCGTCTATGAATATCCCGAAGTGGAAGAAATCCGCCTTCACGACCAGTTGAAATATCTGGTTTGCCAGGATCTCGACCTGATTCTGGTCGAAGGCTTCAAACACGAAAACTTTCCCAAGATCGAACTCCACCGGCCACAACTGGGTTTTCCCCTGCTCTTTCCCGAAGACCCCGCCATCGTCGCCGTGGCCACCGACCAACCCCTGTCCCGCCCCTGCCCTCTGCCGCTGCTGGACCTGAACGATCCGCTGCAAATCACCGATTTCATCCTCCATGAATTCCTCCGTTGATCCCTGCCAGAACGGCCTGTTGTCTCTCGACGACGCGCTGGGGCGAATCCTGGGTTCGCTTTCCCCCCTGGAGGCCACCGAACAAGTGACCTTGAAACAGGCAACCGGCCGGATCGTCGCCGAAACGCTTGCCGCACCTTTCGATCTCCCCCCCTTCACCAACTCGGCCATGGACGGCTATGCCCTGTTCTCGGAAGGGCTTCGCCCCGGGATGGGTTTGTCCGTGATCGGCAAGTCCATGGCCGGTCAACCCTTCGAAGGGCGCGTCAAAAAGGGAGAATGCGTCAGAATCTTTACCGGCGCCCCCCTGCCCGAAGGGGCCGATAGCGTCATCATGCAAGAGGAAACCCTTGTCACGGGCAACCGGCTCACCCTCAAACGCCTTCCCTCGAAAGGGGAAAACATCCGCCCCGCGGGTGGGGATGTGAAGAAAGGCGAGCAACTGTTCACCCGGGGAAAGCGCCTGAATGCTGCCGATGTGGGTCTGCTCGCCTCCCTCGGTCACGCATCGATAACGGTGTTTCAACGCCCCCGGGTCGGTTTTTTCTCCACCGGCGACGAACTGCGCTCCCTTGGCAAGCCCCTGACGCCCGGGGCCATCTACGAAAGCAACCGCTACCAATTACAGAGCCTGCTGACGGCGCTACCGGTCGAATCCACCGACCTGGGCCAGGTTCCCGACCGGCTGGAACCCCTCCTCCAAAGGCTCCACGAAGCCGGCCGGAACCATGACGTGATCCTCAGCACCGGCGGCGCATCGGTTGGCGAGGCCGACCTTCTGGAAAAGGCCTTGAAACGACTGGGCCAGCTCTATCTTTGGAAGGTGGCCATCAAACCCGGCAAACCCTTGCTATTCGGAAAATTGGGTAAGGCCTGGTTCTTCGGTCTGCCGGGAAACCCCGTTTCGGTCCACGTCACCTTCAGCCAGATCGTCCGCCCGGCCCTGTGGAAACTGGCGGGCGCCTCTTCCTTCAAGCCGCTGCGAATCCAGGCCCGCTGCACCCATGACCTCCACAAGACGCCGGGGCGATTGGAATTCCAGCGTGGCATCGTGCGCGTTGGGGAAAATGGCGAAGCAACCGTCAGAGGTCTGGCGGGGCAAGGTTCCCACCAACTCAAAAGCCTGAGCCAGGCCAATTGCTATATCATTCTTCCTCCGGAGAGCAAGGGGGCGAAGTCGGGTGAAACCGTGTTGGTCGAACCGTTCACCTGTCTTTTGACCAATGATGACTGATCTCAAAGGCTGCTTCATCACCGGCACCGATACCGGCGTGGGCAAGACACATTTCGCGGCGGCCTTGATTCGTAACCTGAGGCGCCAGGGCGCGGCCGTCAGAGTCAGAAAACCGGTGGAAAGCGGATGCCGGCTGCAGGCGGGCAGACTCGTTCCCGAAGATGCGTCCCTTCTCAACCAGGCCGCCGGCAACCCGGAAGACCTGGATCTCGTCTGCCCCTACCGGCTGGCCGCCGCGCTTTCCCCGGAAAGAGCGGCGCGGCTGGAAAACCTCAGCCTGTCCTTGCAGGCGCTGGTTTCCGCCTGCCACACCGACAAGGAAGCATTGCTCGTGGTGGAGGGCGCCGGAGGCTTCTACAGCCCCATCGCGGAAGGATGTCTCAACGCGGATCTGGCCCAGGCTTTGCGGCTGCCGGTCATTCTCGTCGCCGCCGACCGGCTGGGGGTGATCAATCAGGTATTGTTGGCCACCGAAGCGGTCAGGAACAGGAAGCTGACGCTTGCGGCAGTCGTACTCAACCAGACCGCCCCCGGCCCGGCCACCAAAGGCATGAACAATGCCGAAGATCTGAAAAATTGGTTGAAAGATGTTCCTGTGGCGCAAATTCCTTTCGAAAAAGATTCCAGCGCCGATCGCCTGCCGGCAATCCTGGAGCCTGTCCTGAAATCTTTACTATCCGGCAGGACTTGAACATCTAAGATATTGATTAAAAAGGTGCCCCAGGCATCCTTTCAGCCCGGCGCCGGATCCTCCATGGCCGCTCCCCCGCGTTCAAAACGCCTCGGGTTTCCGGTCCCGCAACAACAGGCTGCGCACCGCATCGGCAGCCGGTTTGCCATCGTAGAGCACTGCGTACACCTGTTCCACGATCGGCATCTCCACCTTGAGTCTCCGCGCCAATCCATGAATCAAACGGGCCGTCACGATTCCCTCGATTTCCTGACCGATCTCGGCCTTGAGGGCGTCCACCGTCTTGCCCTGTCCCAAACCGATACCCAACCGCCGATTCCGGGACTGGTCATCGGTACAGGTCAGAATCAGATCCCCGACGCCCGCCAACCCCATCAAAGTGCGGGCCTTGGCGCCCATCACTTCCCCCAGGCGCATCATTTCGGCCAATCCCCGGGTAATGAGCGCGGCTCTCGCATTGGCGCCAAACCCCATCCCGTCGGAAACGCCCGCCGCGATCGCCAACACATTCTTCACCGCTCCGCCCAGTTGCACACCTGGCAGGTCATCACTGGTATAAACCCTGAAAAACTCGTTGTGGAGCAATTCGGCGACAGCCGCCGCATAGGGCTCCTGCGGGGAGGCCACGGTGATCGCGGTGGGCAACCCCCGGATGACTTCGCGGGCGAAAGTGGGGCCGGAAAGCGCCGCCAGCAGGCAATCCCCCCCCAGCACCTCGCGGGCCACCTCGTGAAGGAGCCTGCCACTCTCGGGGTCGAGCCCCTTGGTTCCCCAGGCGACATTGGCGCCACCAGGCAGCCTGGATTTCAAAGACTGGAGACAGGCCTTGAATCCATGGCTGGGAACGGCCAAAAGCACCAGATCCTTCCCCAACAGGGAGCGGTCCAGGTCACGCTCACAGCGAATGTTCCTCGACAACGCCAATCCCGGCAGATAGCGCTCGTTGCGGCCCGTCCGCTTCAATGATTCGATGCGGGCGGGATTCTTGTCCCACAGGCTGACGGAATAACCATTCTCGGCGATCAAATGCGCCAGGGCAGTGCCCCAGGAGCCAGCCCCCAGGACACATACGGAAGTCAACTGCATCGGCCGGAATCCGACATCAATTGGGTTTGGAAGGCTGACCTGCCTGCTGCTCCTGCTGCATCTTCTGAGCGTAGATAGCCTCGAAGTTGACCGGGGGAAGGATCATCGGCATGAATCCTCCCTTGCCCGACAATTCCGATACCGCCTCGCGGGCATAGGGAAACAGCACATTGGGGCAATAGATACCCAGCAAGGGCCCCATTTCCTCCTTGGAAAACCCTTGGGCCGCAAAGATCCCCGCCTGGGCCACCTCGACCAGATAAGCCGTTTTCTCCCCCAGTTTCACCGTGACCGTGACGGTCAACGTCACCTCATGAAGGTTTTCCTGTAACTCCCTGGCATTGCTGGATAAATTGAACTCGACCTGCGGCTCCCATTTCTCGGTGAATATTTGAGGGGAATTCGGGGTCTCGAAAGACACGTCCTTCACATACAGTTTCTGAATGGCAAATTGCTTTTCCTCTTGCTCGGCCATGAATACTCCTTAGTTTTTCCTGGATTTGGTGACAGGCAGACCGGCATCGGTCCATGCCGCGGTGCCGCCTTTCAACATGTACACTTTCTCGAAACCCGCCTGAACCAGTTTCTTGCATGCAGCCGGCGAGCGGGTACCCGACTGGCAAGTGACAATCAGGGGCTTTTGCTTGAGATCGCCAAGTTCATTCATACGCTTGTCCAGATCCCCCAGCGAGATGAGCCTGGCATTGACGATGTGCCCCTTGGCCCATTCGGCAGGCTCGCGCACGTCGAGGATCTCGGCATCCTCCTGATTCACCAGCATCACCGCCTGCAAAGGCGTGACCACTTCGTACTTTCGCAGCAGACTCTCCAACAGATCTTTCACCAACAGCACCGCGATGACCACGAAAATGATCACCAGATACAGATGGTTTCCAACGAATTCAAACAAACGCTCCATATATCTTTTCCCTTGGTATTCGAACTCAATCTACATTTCCGGATGAAAGTCCCCGCCACCTCCGCCTTGGCTTACCCCCGAACATCACGAAACGGCCTTTATCTCAAACAGAGGGGAAAAGGTGTCTATCACCTTGACAAGGCTGTATCAGGGCCGGGAGGGGGTTCCGGCACGATGATGGCAAAAGACCTCGCGGATCTTTTCAATCAACTGAAGGGTGTTGGGGTCGTCTATCCGGTAGAAAACCCGGTTGGCATCCTTGTCGAAAGCCAACAGTCCCTTTTCCCGCAAAATGGCCAAATGCTGGGAAACATTGCTTTGCGTCGTTCCAACCTGATCCACGATTTCCTGCACACTTGCGGCCCCTGTTCCCAGAATGCACAAAATCTTCAGGCGCAAGGGATGGGACATGGCTTTCAGGCAGCGTGCTGCATGTTGAATATCGTCTTCGTCGGCAATCAATTGATCGTTCATAGTTCCATCGCACGGCATCAAGGCCCCATCGTCGACATACGCGGCGACCATCCTTTCCGGCGTCCTCCCATTCAAGCGTGCCATTATAAACATTTTGCAAGATTTTATCCTTGTCAAAATCCCGCCTCTTACCACCTGTCACTTCTGCCGGAAGAGTCCGGGAAGGGTCCGTCAGCGGCATACATCGCCGGTCGTATCTTTTATAATGACACTTGATCAGAAGAAGCCCTTTGGGGCTTGATTTCGAACCCAAAGCAGCCCCCACGCCCTGCGAGCGAACCTTCGGCTCCAACATGAACACGGCCCATCAACGGTGATCGGATTCTTTATCCCCGCGCCCCCCCTGCGTTGGCTTCATATCGCTTTACTGGCCTCCCTCTTATGGGTATGGGTACCCGCCAGCGCGGACAGCCGTGACGAACTGAAGACCCTCACCCGCAGGATCGATCGCATCGTCCAGGAGCTCAACAAACTTCACGGCAAAGAAGTTTCCGTTGAGCGATCCCTGACGGAGACCGAGCGGCGCATCGGCAAAACCGCTGCCGCCTTACGCCGGCTCGAACAGCAAATCCAAGAAGCAAAGCGGCGGCGCCACAGGTTGCAAGACTCACTTGACGAACACCGCATGCAACTGGAACGGCAAAGAAGCCGGCTCGCAGCACAGCTGCGGATCAGCTACGCCCTGGGAAGGAAGACACCGTTGCAATTTATGATGAATCTCGACGATCCTGCCACCCTCAGCCGCACCCTGACCTACCATCGCTATTTCCATCGGGCCCGCCTGGAACAGATCCGCGAGACCCGACGGCGATTGCAGGAAATCCATGCCCTCACCCATGAAATCGAGCAGAACCAAAGCCGCCTGTCAGCCCTGTTGAAACAGAAGCACGACGAACTGGATGCGTTGCGACACATGCGAAAGGAGCGAAAAAAAAACCTGGCCCTGCTCCGAAAACGAATGACCGACAAACGCCTCCGTCTGGCCAAAATGAAGCAAGACAAGCAACGTCTGGGCAAACTTCTCGAATCCGTTTCCCGGGCCAGTGACAGTTTCGCATTTCCGGATGCGGGCGAGCGGCCATTCGAACAATACAAGGGACGTTTTCATTGGCCCGTTTCCGGACGGATCAAAGTCCGTTTCGGGGCGCCGCGGGGCTTGGGGCGCTGGGAAGGGATGATCCTCAGCGCGCCGGAGGGCAGCCCGGTGAGAGCCATCCATTCCGGCAAAGTGATCTTCTCCGATTGGCTGCGTGGCTATGGGCAACTGATCATCCTCCGCCACGACCGCGACTTCATGACGCTGTACGCATTCAATCAAACCCTTCTCAAACAGGTCGGGGAGCGGGTCAAGGCCGGGGAAATCATCGCGACAGTGGGTGACAGCGGGGGGCGGGATGAGCCGGGGGTCTATTTTGCGATCCGCTACCGTGGAGAACCGGTCAACCCGCTGCGCTGGTGCCGACGGCCACGAAAAAACAGGGTCAACTGAACCGCAAGGGTTCCATGCTGGAAAAATAATGTCATACTTAAAACATTTGGTTGACCGGTCAACAGGCCAACCCCTTTCGAAACAGATCTATATCAAGGAATAAGGAAGATCGATGCGCAAAACCACGAACCTGTTTCTCCTCGTTTTCGGCATTCTGGTGGGTATCACCCTGGGAACCTGCGGCAGCGTCCTTGCCGAACGGAACAACAAACGAAACGAAACGATTCCCTTCACAGAGCTGCGCACTTTCACCGAAGTGTTCAGCCGCATTCAGGCGGACTACGTCGAACCGGTCACCGATGAAACGCTCCTGGAAAACGCCATCCGGGGAATGCTCACGGGGCTGGACCCCCATTCGACCTACCTCGACCCGGACGAATACAAGGAGTTGCGGATCGGCACCACCGGCCAGTTCGGTGGGCTGGGAATCGAGGTGGGGATGGAAAACGGCTTCGTCAAGGTGATCTCCCCCATCGACGACACCCCCGCCCAGCGGGCGGGCGTCAAGGCGGGCGATCTGATCGTCCGTCTCGATGACAAGCCCGTCAAGGGAATGACGCTCCAGGAAGCCGTCAAGATCATGCGCGGCAAGCCGGGAACCAAGATTACCCTGACCATCGTGCGTGAAGGTGAGGACAAACCGCTCAAGATCACCATCACCCGCGCGGTGATCAAAATAAAGAGCGTCAAGAACAAACTGCTGGAGCCAGGCTATGGCTATCTGCGGATCACCAGCTTCCAATCCCGGACCGGCGAGCAAATGCGCAAGGCCATCGCCGAAATGAAAAAAGAAGGCGGCCTCAAGGGGTTGATTCTGGATTTGCGCAACAACCCCGGCGGGGTGCTCAATGCCGCCGTTTCGGTCAGCGACGCCTTCCTCGACAAGGGATTGATCGTCTATACCGATGGCCGGATCGAGGAAGCGAAGATGAAGTTCGAAGCCACGCCGGGCGATCTCCTGCCCGGCGTTCCCATGGTGGTCTTGATCAATGCAGGCTCCGCCTCGGCATCGGAAATCGTCGCCGGCGCGCTGCAGGATCACAAGCGGGCCATCCTCATGGGACAGAAGACTTTCGGCAAAGGCTCCGTGCAGACAATCCTGCCTCTCAGCAACGGCGGCGCCATCAAATTGACCACCGCCCGCTATTACACACCTTCGGGACGCTCGATCCAGGCAGAAGGCATCGTTCCCGACATCGTTCTCGGCATCGTGCGCCTGGAAACGGTCGCTGAAGCCGAAGAATTCGAACCATTGACCGAGGCCAGCCTGTCACGGCACTTGGAAAATGGAAAGAAAAAAGGGAAATCGCCCCAAGAGAAAAGCGACGGGGAAGGACGCAAGGAAAGCAAGGCGCTATTGAAGGATTACTACCTGCACGAGGCTTTGAACGTTCTCAAGGGAATCAATATCGTCAAATAGGCCAAAAAAAACCAAGGGGGCCTTCCGGCCCCCTTGGTTTGCATTCCGCCCTGAAGCCGGGCTTATACGCTGCGGCCACGCTGCTGGATCAATCCCCCCCCATCGGCGGCAGGTTGGTATTTCACCGAAAACGTCGAAAAAGCGCGCAATGCCTCTTCCAGGGATTCACTCCCCCGATACTCAAAGGCATCGACCCCCACCCGCTCGAGGTAGAAAATCTGATCATAGAGAAAATCCCCTAATACCCGGATCTCTTCCCGATAGCCATACCTCTCCCGCAACAGCCGGGCCAGGGAGAACACCCGGCCATCGGTGAATTTGGGCACTTCCAGCACCACCAGCTGGATCTTGCCCAAATCCCCCGCCAAGGCCTCGAGTTCTTCCGGTGATTCGCCATTCAGACGCACACCGATCTCCCCATCACGGTCGAGCAGCACCTGCCTCTCCACCCGCCAACGATTGAATGGAACCGTCACCTTGCCATCCACAGGCAAGGCTTCGTCGCACAAATGCACCCAGGCGTCTTCGACGATCTGGCGATTTTTAATGATTCGCATACACACGCTCCTTGAAAGGTTGCACCCCGATCCTCCGCACAGTCTCCAGGAAGGCTTCGTCTTCCTTCCGTTGCGCCACATAGGTTTCTATGATGGCTTCCACGGTATCTGCCACCTTGTCTTTGGCCACCGCAGGTCCTAGACGGGACCCGAGGGTGGCTTCATCGGCCGACGACCCGCCAAGAGTGATCTGATACCACTCCTCGCCTTTCTTATCGACTCCCAGGATTCCGATATGGCCCACGCTGTGATGACCACAGCCATTCATACAGCCAGACAGATTGACCCGGATATCCCCCAGGTCGTACAGATAATCGAGATCCTCGAAGCGGGCATAGATATCGTGGGCGACGGAAATGGAACTGGCATTGGCCAGAGCGCAATAATCCAGCCCGGGGCAACAGATCATGTCGGTCAACTTGCCCACATTGGGCGTGGCCAGATTGAGTTCGCGCAAGGATTGCCACAACTCATACAGATCGGTTTGCCGCACATCGGCAAAGACCAGATTCTGGGTATGGGTGGTCCGGGTCACACCGAAACTGTACCGTTCACACAACCGGGCCACGGCTTCCAGCTGTTCCGAAGTCATATCCCCCGGCGCCACCCCCGGCGGCTTCAGGGACAGGAAAACCACGCGATAACCGGGCACCTTGTGGGCCGTGGTATTGTGTCGATACCACGCATCAAAGGCCGCCTCTTCCCGCCTGCGTTCGAGCCATTCTTCCTCACCTGCCTCCGGATCGTAGTCGGGCCGGACGAACCGGGCCTTGTACCAGTCGATGGTTTCTTCCTCGAGGGGAAACCGGTCGCGGATCTGCCGCCATTCGGTTTCCACCGCCTCGCGGAAGGCCTCCACCCCCATCTCCTTCACCAGAATCTTGATACGCGCCTTGAACTTGTTGTCGCGCCGCCCCTTGAGGTTATAGACCCTGAGAATGGCGTCCAGGTAGGAAAGCAGATGCCGCTTGGGCAGGAACCGGCGAATCACCTTGCCGATGATCGGCGTGCGCCCAAGTCCTCCGCCAACGATGACCTCGAATCCGGTTTCACCGCTTTCGTCTTTCACCAGGCGAAGACCGATGTCGTGAACCCGCACTGCCGCGCGATCCACGGGGGCGCCTGTCACGGCAATCTTGAACTTGCGGGGCAGAAAGGCGAACTCGGGATGGAGTGTCGACCATTGGCGGATGATCTCGCAATAAGGGCGCGGGTCTTCGACCTCGTCATGACAGACACCCGCCAACGGATCCGAAGTGGTATTGCGGATGCAATTGCCGCTGGTCTGGATACAATGCATCTGAACGCTGGCCAGATCTTCGAGAATCGCGGGGCTGTCCTCCACTTTCGGCCAGTTGAGCTGGATATTTTGCCGGGTGGTGAAATGTACGTATCCCTTGTCGTAGGTGCGGGCGATGTGGGCGATCATGCGCAATTGTTTCGCCGCCAGATGGCCATAGGGAACCGCGATCCGCAGCATGGGTGCGTGGCGCTGGATATACAGGCCGTTCTGCAACCTCAGAGGCAGAAACTGCTCCTCGGTCAATTTACCTTCGAAATACCGGCGGGTCTGATCACGATATTGCGCCGCCCGCTCGTCCACCACCGTTTGGTCTTGCTCGTCATAACTGTACATAGTGCCCTCGCAGCATCAATTCCCTACCAAGCCGGTCAATTATCACCCTTCTCCTTATGAAAAAAAATACTGGAAACGGGATATGACTAAAACTTTGTGAAATATATGACGGGAAAAGCTTCCGTCACAAGGTGAATTTTGCCTATCATATACGGCTGTTTGCCTTACATATAAAACAATCAAATTCGAAAGGGGGTTATCTTGTTTAGGTTCATACTCGTCTTGTTCGCCTTGCTGGCCCTGCCAGGCATCGCCGCCGCCTCCGAGTGGGAGACCCTGGATATGGTCACGACGGAGCGGGGACTCTACTGCGTCCTGATCTTCGTCATCGCCTATATCCTGGTGATGGCCGAGGAATTCATCGAGCTGAAAAAATCCAAGCCGGTCATCATCGCCGCCATCATCATCTGGGCGGAGGTCGCCTACATGGCCGCCACCAAAGGGCCGGAACAGGTCGAAATGCTCGATGGCGCCATCGTCCACCACCTGGCCGAATATGCCGAACTGATGTTGTTCCTTCTGGTCGCCATGACCTATGTCAACGCCATGGCAGACCGAAACGTGTTCGAACGCCTCAGGTCCTGGCTTCTGAGCCGGAACTTCGGTTATCGCAAACTGTTCTGGATCACCGGGATCATCACCTTCTTCCTGTCCGCGGTCGCGGACAACCTCACTTCCGCCCTGCTGATCGGCGCGGTGGTTCTGGCGGTCGGCAAGGACAACCCCAAATTCATCGCTCTGGGGCTCATCAACCTGGTGATCGCCGCCAATGCCGGCGGTGCTTTCAGCCCCTTCGGCGATATCACCACACTGATGGTCTGGCAGGCGGAAAAAGCGACCTTCTTCGAATTTTTCGAGCTCTTCATCCCCTCGGTGGTCAATTACGTGATTCCGGCGGCGGCGATGCACTTCGCCATCCCCGACGAGCAACCGGAACAACCGGAAGGTCATCTGGTTTCGCTCAAGATCGGTGCCGTGACCGTTTGCGGCCTGTTCGCCCTGACCATCGCCCTGGCCGTCAGCTTCAAACAGTTGCTCCACCTGCCGCCTTTCATGGGCATGATGCTCGGCTGGGGAATTCTGGCCATCTTCGGTTTCTGGATCAAATTCCAGGAACACGATCTGCCCCATGAAAAACGTTTCGACATCTTCGACATGGTCAAAGACGCCGAATGGGATACCCTCTTGTTCTTCTTCGGGGTGATCTTCGCCGTCGCCGGCCTCGACCATATCGGCTATCTCGACGTCACCGCGAAATGGATGTACGGGTCGTTGGGCGACACCGGCGCCAACATCCTGGTGGGTTTCCTTTCCGCCATCGTCGACAACATTCCGGTGATGTTCGCCGTTCTGACCATGGATCCGGACATGGAGCTGTATCAATGGCTGCTGGTGACCCTGACCGCAGGCGTCGGTGGTTCCATGCTTTCCATCGGTTCGGCGGCAGGCGTCGCGCTGATGGGAATCTCCAAAGGCAAGTACACCTTCTTCTCCCACATCCGCTGGACCCCCGCCATCATGGCAGGTTACTTCGCCAGCATCGTGGTTCATTACTGGCTCAACGCTTCCTGACGCGGTCCAAGATGCCACACCCCCGCTCCATCAAGCGGGGGATTCCACTCCCAGCCAACGCCTGAAACGCAGCAACAGCAACATGCCCGGCAAGGCGATCAGGGCGCAAAAAACGAAAAACCCCTCCCAACCCAACCATTCGGCGAAATAGCCCGTGGGCGAGGCCACGATCACCCGAGGAATCCCCATCAGGCTGGAAAGCAGGGCATACTGAGTGGCGGTGAAACGCTTGTCCGTCTGGCTCGCCATGAAAGCCACGAATGCCGCCGTCCCCATTCCACCCGACAGATTCTCGAAGCTGATGACCAGCGTCAATCCTGACAACGTGGGCCCGAAATGCGCCAGCAACGCGAACCCTGCCGTCGAAACCGCCTGCAACACCCCGAACAGCCACAGGGCGAAATACACCCCCAGCTTCAGGATCAAAACGCCTCCAAGCAAGCCCCCCACGACGGTCGCCCAGAAACCGAACAATTTGACCACCGCGCCGATTTCCGTCTTGCCAAATCCAAGATCCAGATAAAAAGGCATGGTCATGTTGCTGGCCATGGTGTCCCCCAGCTTGTAAAGCAGGATGAACATCAGGATCCAGATCGCATCCCTGCGGCGGAAGAATTCCAGAAACGGCAACACCACAGCTTCTCTCAAGGTCTTGGGAGAAACCGGCGATGCCGGTTCCCTGGCCCAAAGCGTGACCAGCGCCCCAGTGGCCATGAGAAGCCCGCATAAGCCGTAGACCCTCTGGAAACCGAGAAAATCGGCCAGAATCAGTCCCCCACCGGAAGCCAGCAACATTCCCAGGCGGTATCCATTCACATACAGAGAAGCACCCAGGCCCTGCTCCAGATCAAGCAGCGATTCACGCCGATAGGCATCGATGACGATATCCTGACTGGCCGAAAAGAAAGTCACCAACAATGCCGCCACCGCCACCCCAAGAGGCGCACGCCCGGGATCCATCCAACCGAGGGAAGCAATCGCCGCGGCCAGCAGCAGCTGGATCAATAAAAGCCAGCCACGCCGCCTGCCGAACCAGGGAAGCGCGTAACGATCGAATATCGGTGCCCAAAGGAATTTCCCCGTATAGGGCAGGCCAACCAGGGCGAACAAACCAATGGTCGCCAGATCCACACCCGCTTCCCGCATCCAGGCCTGCAACAACGAGCCGGTCAGGAGCAAGGGCAAACCACTGTAGAACCCCATCAACAGCGCCATCACCATCCGGCGACTGAAGACAGAGGCCGAGCGGGCGTCCTCAGAGGGGATAGTCATAATCGATGATCAAGGGGGCGTGGTCGGAGAAGCGCTCTTCTTTATAGATTTCCACCCGCAGGATACGATCTTTCAAGGAAGGGGAAACCACCTGATAATCGATTCGCCATCCCACGTTCTTTTCCCAGGCACGCCCGCGGTTGGACCACCAAGTATATTGGCCGGCCTCCTGATTGATCACCCGAAAGGCGTCCACCCAGCCTTCCTGCTGGAAGAGTCTGTCCATCCAGGCCCGCTCTTGTGGCAGGAAACCGGAACGGTTCTGATTGGAACGCCAGTTCCTGATGTCGATTTTCCGGTGGGCGATGTTGAAATCCCCACAGAAGATGAAGTCACGACCGGAAGCCGCGCATTGACGCATGAATTCAAGGAACCGGTCCATGAACTGAAATTTGAAAGCCTGGCGCGCTTCTCCCGAAGTGCCGGAAGGCACATAGACCGAAGCAACGCTCAAGTTTCCGAAACGCGCTTCCAGATACCGCCCTTCCTCGTCGGCGGGAGGCCAGCCGAAACCCTGAATCACTTCGTCCGGCAGCCTTCGCGAGTACAATGCGACCCCGGCATAGCCTTTCCTGAGTGCCGGATGATAATAACAATGATATCCTTGAGGCCAGAATTCCAGGGATTTCAGTTGCTCCAGATGCGCCTTGATCTCTTGCAGACAAACCACATCGGCGTCTTGCCCGGCCAACCAGTGGAAAAACCCTTTCCTGGCGGCGGAACGAATGCCATTGACATTGAGCGTGACGATCCTCAGGAATCCTTTACCGCAATTGGACAAACCCGCCTCATCTTCTAATATTTACTAGACACGGCCAAAATCCTGACATACTCCGACTAAGAACTCAAAACCCATGGCGACACCCACAGCAAGCCTTTCGAAACTCAGCGGTCTGGCCCGTTGCCTGATCGATGCGGGGCTGCTCACCGAGGAAGAAGCCACCAGGCACCAACAGCAGGCTTCCAACCAGAAAGTCCACCTGGACAGTTATCTGGTGGCCAACAATATTCTCTCGTCCCTGACCATCGCCACCACGGCTTCGCGTCAGTATGGCGTGCCGCTGTTCGATCTCAGCGCCATGGATATGGGATTGATACCGAGCAAACTGGTCAGCGACAAATTGATTCAGAAACATCATGTGCTGCCCTTGTTCCAGCGCGGTAACCGCCTGTTCATCGCCGTTTCCGACCCCACCAACTTTCAAGCGCTGGATGAAATCAAATTCCATACGGGGTTGACCACGGAAACCGTCCTGGTCGAGAACGACAAGCTCAACAAGGCGATCGATGTCGTTCTCGAGGCCGCCGACAGCAGCATGCAGGATCTGCTCGACGAGAATCTGGAAAACCTGCAAGTCACCTCCGATGACGAAGAAAACGAAACCCCGCTGACAAACGACTCGGAACTGGAAGATGCCCCCATCGTCCGTTTCGTCAACAAGATCCTGTTGGATGCGATCAAAAAGGGGGCTTCGGACATTCATTTCGAACCTTACGAGAAGAGCTTCCGGATTCGCTTCCGCAGTGATGGCATGCTGCATGAAATCGCCTCCCCGCCCATCACCCTGTCCAACCGGGTCATCTCCAGAATCAAGGTGATGTCGAGAATGGATATCGCCGAACGCCGGGTTCCCCAGGATGGACGGATCAAGATGATCCTGTCGCGCAACAAGGCGATCGACTTCCGGGTCAACACCTGTCCCACGCTATTCGGGGAAAAGGTGGTGTTGCGTATCCTCGATCCCACCAGCGCCCAGATCGGAATCGACAAATTGGGATTCGAGCCGGAGCAGCAGGAACTGTTTCTGAAAGCGATCCATAAACCCTATGGCATGATCCTGGTCACCGGGCCCACCGGCAGCGGCAAGACGGTGACCTTGTACACCGCGCTCAACATTCTGAACACACCCGACAAAAACATCTCCACCGCCGAAGATCCAGTGGAAATCACGGTTCCCGGCATCAATCAGGTCAATGTCCACCCCAAGGCGGGGCTCAACTTCGCCAGCGCCCTCAAGGCCTTTTTGCGCCAGGATCCCGATATCATCATGGTGGGCGAGATCCGCGATCTCGAAACCGCGGAAATCGCCGTGAAAGCCGCCCAGACGGGTCACTTGGTGTTATCCACCCTGCACACCAACGATGCACCCCAGACCCTCAACCGGTTGGCGCAAATGGGGATCGAGCCCTTCAATATCACTTCTTCGGTCCTGCTCATCCTCGCCCAGCGTCTTGCGAGACGGCTGTGTGAATACTGCAAGCGCGAAGTGGAGCTACCACCGGATTTACTGCTCAAGGCAGGATTCCAGGAAGAGGAAATCGGGCAGCTGGAACTGTTCGGCGCCAATCCAGAAGGCTGCGATCATTGCACCAAAGGCTACAAGGGACGGGTAGGGATCTACCAGGTCATGCCCATTACCGAATCCATCAACCGTCTGATCCTGGAAGGCGGCAACGCCATGGAAATCGCCCAACAGGCGAGAGAGGAAGGCGTCAACGACCTCCGGGAATCGGGGCTCAACAAGGTCAGACAGGGTCTCACCAGTCTGGAAGAAATCGATCGAGTGACACGGGAATAAACAGCCATGGCAGCAAAAGCGGAAAGAGAGGATCTGATCCTGTTCACCTGGGAAGGCCTGGACAGGAACGGCAAGCGCGTCAAGGGCGAACAGCCGGGACGGAGCGAAGTCCTGGTCAAGGCGCAACTTCGCCAGCAGGGCATCAAGCCAATCAAGGTCAAGAAAAAACCGAAGCCCCTGTTCGGGGCCAGAAAAAAGAAAATCACCACCAAGGATATCGCCATCTTCAGCCGTCAGCTCGCCACCATGCTTTCTGCCGGCGTGCCCCTAGTCCAGGCATTCGACATCGTCGGCAGAGGCCACGAAAATCCAAGCATGCAGGAGCTGCTCCTGAGCATCAAGGAAGACATCGAGGCAGGGAGCACCTTGACCGAAGCGCTGCGCAAACACCCGCTCTATTTCGACGACCTGTTTTGCAATCTGGTCGAAGCCGGGGAACAAGCGGGGGTTCTCGAAACCCTGCTCGACAAGATCGCCACCTACAAGGAAAAGACCGAATCGATCAAGGCCAAGGTCAAAAAAGCATTGACCTATCCCATCGCCGTGGTGGTGGTCGCCTGTATCGTCACCGCCATCCTTTTGATCTTCGTGGTGCCCCAATTCGAAGAACTTTTCAAAGGCTTCGGCGCCGATCTTCCCGCCTTCACCCAGATGGTCATCGCCATGTCCCGCTTCATGCAGGCCAATTGGTATTACGTCTTCGGCGCGATCCTCGCCACGGTCTATATCTTTTTCTATTTCAAGAAACGCTCCAGAGCCTTCAACCGGGTTTTGGACCGCACGTTTCTGAAAATACCGATCATTGGCCCACAAATCCTGCACAAGTCCGCCATCGCCCGCTTCGCCCGTACCCTTTCCACCATGTCGGCCGCCGGCGTGCCGTTGGTGGAAGCCTTGGAATCGGTCGCCGGGGCCTCGGGCAACGCAGTCTACTCCGACGCCATCCTGGAGATGCGCGAAGCCGTCGCCACCGGGCAGCAACTTCAGCAGAGCATGCGCCAGACCGGACTGTTTCCTCATATAGTGGTGCAAATGGTCGCCATCGGGGAAGAATCCGGATCGATCGACAGCATGCTGTCCAAGGTCGCCGATTTTTACGAGGAGGAAGTCGACAATGCCGTCGATTCCCTCAGCAGCCTGATGGAACCGATGATCATGGCTTTCCTCGGGGTCGTTGTCGGGGGGCTGGTGATCGCCATGTACCTGCCGATCTTCAAGCTCGGCGCAGTGGTTTGATGGCCTATTTTCAATACCTGTCTCAAAATCCGGCCGTGTTTCTGTCTTTGGCCGGCATCGTCGGCCTGCTGGTCGGCAGTTTTCTCAATGTCGTCATCCTGCGCCTGCCCGTCATCCTCGAAAACCGCTGGCGCCAGGAATGTCTCGAGTTCCTGGAGCAGGACAGCGAAGAAACCGGAGAGCGCTTCGATCTCGTTTTCCCGCCCTCGCATTGCCCCCACTGCGGACACCGGATCGGTGCCTGGGAAAACGTTCCGATCCTGAGCTGGCTGCTGCTACGGGGGCGTTGTCGGGAATGCAAGGCGCCCATTTCGATCCGTTATCCACTCATCGAAGCCCTCAGCGCCGTCCTCTCGGTGACGGTCGCCTGGCATTTCGGCCTTTCCGCACAGACCTTGTGGGGTTTGATCCTGACCTGGAACCTCATCGCCCTGACGGTGATCGACATCGATCACCAACTGCTGCCGGACGCGATCACCCTGCCCTTGCTGTGGGCGGGATTGCTCCTGAGCCTGTTCGGAATCTTCACCGGTCCCCGCGCCTCCATTCTCGGTGCTGCTGCAGGTTATCTGATTCTTTGGAGCGTCTATCAGCTGTTCCGGCTCCTGACCGGGAAAGAAGGAATGGGCTACGGTGACTTCAAATTGCTGGCCGTCTTCGGGGCCTGGCTGGGATGGCAGATGCTGCCTTTGATCATCCTGTTGTCCTCCCTCGTGGGTGCCGTAACGGGATTCGGCATGGTCCTGCTACGGGGACGCGACAAGAACCTTCCCATTCCTTTCGGGCCTTACCTGGCCGCCGCCGGGTGGATCGCCTTGCTCTGGGGCGAGGATCTGATCGCCTGGTACCTGAGGTTGAGCGGGCTCGGTTGAGGCGTTCGGCAACACGCATGTTGAAAATCGGGCTGACCGGCGGCATCGGCAGCGGCAAAAGCACCGTTGCCGGAATTTTCCAGCAGTTGGGGATTCCCGTGATCGATGCCGACGAAATCGCCCACGAACTGGTGGAACCGGGAAAACCCGTTCTGGAAAAATTGGCAGCTGAATTCGGTCCCGGGATACTGACGCATGGCGGCGAACTGGACCGCAAGGCTTTACGAAATCTGGTTTTCCATGATCCTCGGGCCAAGTCCAAACTGGAAGCGATCATGCATCCAGCCGTCTTTGCCGAGATGAAGCGCCAGGCGGAAAAAATTCAGGCCCCTTATTGCATCTTTGCCATCCCGCTATTGATAGAAACCGATTCCCAGGCCCTGGTCGACCGGATTCTGGTGGTCGACTGTCCCGAACGGTTACAGATAGAGCGGGTCAAAGAACGAGACGGCCTCGATGAATCCCTCATCAAGCGTATCCTTGCCACCCAGGCCACACGGCAGGAAAGAATCGCCCAGGCCCACGACCTCATCGTCAACACCGGCGACCTTTCCCTGCTGGAGAAACAAGTGCGCGATCTGCATCAAAATTACCTGAACCTCAGCCGCCGGCGGAACGATCCATGATGATCCAGCCCCCCTTGAGCCTGTACATACACCTGCCTTGGTGTGTACGCAAATGTCCCTATTGCGATTTCAACTCTCATGCCCTGCGTTCCGGGATTCCCGAAAGGCGGTACGTAAAGGCGCTCCTTGCGGATCTGGAGCAAGATCTCCAGTGGCATCAAAACCCCTCCCTGGTGAGTATCTTCGTCGGTGGCGGCACGCCAAGCCTGTTTTCACCGGAAAGCCTGAACGACTTGTTAAACGGGATACGGCAACGTGCTCCCTGTGGGCAGGACATTGAAATCACGCTGGAAGCCAACCCCGGGACGGTGGAAGCAGGCAAGTTCAGGGAGTTCAGGGATCTTGGAATCAATCGATTGTCTCTGGGGATTCAAAGTTTCCAGGATGCCAAATTGTCCGCCTTGGGACGGATTCATCGCGGCAGCGAGGCACTGAATGCCATCGAGAGCGCCCAAAAATCCGGATTCACCAACCTCAATCTGGACCTGATGTTCGGCTTGCCTGGACAAAATCCGGCTGACGCCCTTTATGACCTAAGAACCGCCATTTCCCAAAATCCCACCCATATTTCCTATTATCAGCTGACCCTGGAGCCGAACACCCTGTTTGCGAAATATCCCCCCCCGCTCCCGCCGGACGATGAAATCTGGGAAATCCAGCGGCGTTGCCATGCCGTATTGGAGGAATCCGGCTTTCATCAATACGAGATCTCGGCTTTCGCCAGGCGAGGCCATCCATGCCGTCACAACCTCAATTATTGGCGGTTTGGAGATTATCTGGGAATTGGAGCCGGTGCCCACGGCAAGATCACGACGCCTTCGAAGGGAAAGATCCATCGCCAGTGGAAACTGCGTCATCCCGTGCACTACATGGACAAGGCCGCCGATGATTCCCGAATGGGCGGCAGACAAGAGGTATCCCCCTCTGAACGGCCACTCGAGTTTCTCATGAACACCCTGCGGCTTCGGGAAGGGTTCGGGCGGAAGCAATTCGAGTCCCATACCGGATTGCCTTTTTCCACCATCGAAGAGACGGTGACCGATTTGTGCGGCGAAGGGCTGCTCGTCGACGGCGCGCACGGATTCCACTGTAGCGACAAAGGATGGCTTTTCCTCGATTCCATCCTGGAAAGATTCACCGCGTCCTGATCATCTTTCGATCAAAACCCGATTCCCCTTTGCTATCATATGATTAGCGGCTTTCTTCGCCGGCTCTCCACATACTTGTCCACAGAATATGTGGATGAATCCGGGATGTGATCCCTTGGAGGATCGATTCCGCCCTCGGCAAGAAGGCACCTGTGGCCGGCCCATACCCCCCTGCCATCACGCCATTCTCCAATGGCGGGGACAGAGGTTCCCGAAAACCCTTACAACCGGAGGTTCCATGCTGGATTTCCAGATCCAATTCATCGAATTCGCCATCGCGTGCGGCGCCCTGCGTTTTGGAAATTTCACCCTGAAGTCAGGTCGCACCAGCCCTTATTTCTTCAATGCCGGACTGTTCAACAGCGGCGAGAAACTTCACAAACTGGGAAGGTTTTATGCCGACGCGCTTGCCAGCAGCGGTTTGGCGTGCGACATGCTGTACGGCCCTGCCTACAAAGGCATTCCTTTGGTCTGTGCCACGGCCATCGCCGCCGCCCGGTTTCATGGCAAGGACTACCCTTACGCCTTCAACCGCAAGGAGGAGAAGGCCCATGGAGATGGCGGACTGATCGTCGGGGCCCCTTTGCGAAAAAGAGTTTTGATCGTCGACGACGTGATCACCGCCGGCACCTCGGTGGGAGAATCGGTGGAGATCATCCGCCAGCATGGCGCCAGTGCCTGCGGAGTTCTGATCGCACTGGACCGTCAGGAAAAAACCCCGGATGGTCGTTCGACCCTTGGCATGATAGAGCAGGTTTACGGCCTGAAGGTCAATGCCATCGTCACCATGGATCAGATCATCGCCTATCTGGCGCAACAAAAAGGCTATCAAGAAGAGGTGGAAAAGATCCGCATCTACCGGGAGACATTCGGTGTTCAATGACACCTTGATCAAACAAGGGTTGGTGCTAGGCTTAAGCCTGTGATGAAACGTATATTTCTCATCATACTGCTGTGCATCCCCCTGGAATGCCCGTCGGCGCGTGAAACCAGCGGCAAGCTGTATCGCTGGGTGGATGCCCAAGGCAAGGTGCATTACTCCGACACCTTGCCGCAAGACGCGGTCCGAGAAAAAAAGATCGTCTACGACAAGCAACGCGCCCGCAAAATCGCGGTCATCGAAAAGGCCAAAAGCCGTGAGGAATTGGCGCGCGACGCCCGTTTGAAGGCCTTGCGCGAGGAAGAGAAAAAACTGCTTGCCGAGCAAATGGCCAGAAACCGCGCCTTGCTCCGCACCTATCGCAGCGAGGAAGACCTGCAGCTCGCGCACCAAGGACAAATCCATACGATTGACTCCAGAATCAAGGTTCTGGAGGCAAATATCAAACGCCAACAAGGGATATTGGCCACCCACATCCAGAAAGCGGCGGAAATCGAACGCAATGGCCGCCAGGTTCCAAAGTCACTGAAGGACAGGATCGATGCGATCCGCCGCCAGATCCATCAACTCAGATTGAAAATCGCCCATGAAGAAGCGGCGAAAAGGCAGCTGGACGACAAATTCCGCCAGGATCTGCAACGCTTCCGCCGCCTTTTGGAGCATTTCTCGGAAAGGGGCAAAAAAGTCGCCGTCACCCGGCCTGATACGGAAGCCTCGGGCCAATCCCGAACAATTCTCAGCATCGCGCATTGCAAGCGCCACAAAGACTGCGATCGCGCCTGGCAAATGGCCAGAATCTATGTGCAGACTCACGCCTCCACCCCGATTTTCATCAACAGCCCCACCATTATCCACACCAAGGACCCACGGCTCGATGACGACATCGCCCTGACCGTCGCCCGCATCCGGGAGAAATCCGGCACCGACACTCTGTTCCTGGATGTCCGCTGCAAACGGTCCAGCGTGGGACAAGAACTGTGTGGAAGCGACAAGGTGCGTGAGATCCGTCTTGGGTTTCCAGCCTTCATCCGCGAGGCACTGAACTCAACGCCCCAGTAAGGTCCCGATCCCGCTGTCGGTGAAAAGCTCCAGCAGAACCGCATGCTCGACCCTGCCATCGATGATGTGGGCACTGCGAACACCACCGGCCAAGGCATCCATGGCGCAGCGGATTTTCGGGATCATCCCCCCCGCTATCGTCCCATCGGCGATCAGTGCATCCACCTCCCTCTGCGACAAGCCGGTCAACAAAGCCCCGCTTTTGTCCATTACCCCCTGGGTGTTGGTCAGCAGAATCAGCTTTTCGGCTCCCAGCACCTGGGCCACCTTTCCCGCCACCAGGTCGGCGTTGATATTGTAGGAACATCCATCCTCCCCCACTCCGATGGGCGCGATCACCGGAATGAAATCCCCCTGCACCAGCATATCGACCACAGCGGGATCGATGCTTTCGACCTCCCCCACATGCCCGAGATCGATGATTTCAGAGGCGTCCATCTCGGGATTGGAGGGCTTGAGAACGATCTTGCGGGCCCGAATCAACATGCCGTCCTTGCCGGTCAACCCCACGGCGTGCCCCCCATGCTGGTTCAGGAGATTGACGATATCCTTGTTGACCAAACCGCCCAATACCATCTCCACCACATCCATGGTTTCACTGTCCGTCACCCGCATCCCCTCCACGAAATGGCTGGACTTGCCCAGCCGCTCCAGCAGAGAACCGATCTGGGGACCACCGCCATGAACGATCACCGGGTTGATCCCCACCAGCTTCAACAAAACCACGTCGCGGGCGAAACCGTGTTTGAGCGCCTCGTCGACCATGGCATTGCCACCGTATTTGATCACCATGGTTTTCCCCTTGAAACGACGGATATAGGGGAGCGCCTCGATCAGGACATGGGCGATACGTCCTGCACGGGATTCAGAAATCGCGGGTTGTTTATTCATTGTGATCCCCAGTGATTGAAGGAACTGAAACGGGTAGTTCGATGGTGTCGAACCACTGCTGGAACCTGTCTCGAATCTGCAGCAAAGCCTGCCGGTCATCCGCCTCGAAACGGAACACCAGCGCCGGCAGACTCGAAGAACCCCTGACACTTCCCCATCCATTGGCGAAATCGACCCGAATGCCGTGGCTGAGATTGATTTTGGCATCGTTGAAAAACTTGTCCGCGCAAGCTTCCAGCAGACGCATGGTCCTGTCGACCTCCTCATCGGGCAGAGTCACCAACAGCCGGGGGGTGGAAGGCGACTGGGGAAGTTCGGCAAAAATCTCGTCGGGCGACGAGGGTTCGGCGGAAAGGACTTCAATGAGACGGGCCGCTGCATACAGGGCGTCGACGGTCCCGAACCATCGTTCCTTGAAAATCACATGCCCCCCGAAACCGCCCGCCATCACCGCGCCATTCTTTTCTTCCATTCGGTTCAAGAGACTGCAATACCCCGGCGCCACCTGAACAGGATGCCCGCCCTGTTGGACGATGTAGCCGGCCAGGTGCCGGCTACACTCCAGATCGAAAACGATATCGGCGCCCGGTTGCCGTGAAAGCGCATCCGCCGCCAACAGCATCAACACCAGATCCGGTGGAATCCAGCGCCCCTTTCCGTCCACCACTGTCAGCCTGTCGCCATCCCCGTCGAAGGCCAGACCCAATTCCGCTTCCTCGTCCTTTTGAACCTTGGCCATCAATCTTTTGAGCCTTTCGGGATCCGTAGGGTCCAACAGCCCTTCGGTATGCAGGGCGTCCACTTCACAACCCAGTGTCCTGAGCAAGGCGACGGCCGACTCGGCCACGACATCGGAGCCACTGTCCACGATCACCTTGACAGGCCGCCCGATCTGTACGTCATCGATGATATGCCCCACATAATCGGCCAACAGATCCTGACTTTCAAGCATACCCATTCCCTGGCTGATCTCATTGCGCCGACACCTTTCGCGCAGCCCCAACAGGGCGTCGCCGGAACAATGCCGCCCATTGATCGTGATCTTCAGACCGTTGAATTCGGCAGGGCTGCTGCTTCCTGTCACCATTACCCCGCTGTGGTGAGTGAGATAATGATTGGCGAAATAAAGAATGGGAACGGGTACCGTACCCAGATCGACGACGTCCCGTCCCGTGACCTGGATGCCTTCGATCAGTGCCTGCTTCAAGGGTTCACTGCTTGGGCGCGAATCACAACCGACCACCACCACCTGCTCTCCCTGAGCCTGAACCTCACTGCCGATCGCCCGCCCCAATTCCCGGGCGATTTCAGGCGTCAGCGTTTCGCCGGCCTCTCCCCGGATATCACAGGGACGGAAAATAGAATCCGGGAGAGAGACTGAAGCCGGCGGTTTGGCCGGTTCCGCTTCTTCACGACTGGCTGACATGGAAACCAACGGTTCACTGGCTTGACCGTCCCCTTCCGCCGGAACCGGAACTTCCGGTTGGGATCTGGCTTTGCGTTTATCCAAAGGCCGGAGAAACCGGTTCTTTTCCGCAGTCATCAGCAATTTGTCCGCCAAAGATTGCAGTTCACGGAGCTTAAAGGTGTGACTGCCCCGGAACGTGCCATCAATCAAATCGTTCACCAACGTAAACAGCAGGGAGGCGTCATGCTGCAATGCCGCTTTCAGCCAACGGACGAACAAGAAAAAAGAACCCATGATCAGAAACATGGCAAACAAAGCGGGCGTCACCCTCCCCAGGTATTCCTCCCAGGCGGTGGAGGGTATCCAATAGCGCAACCGCCACATCGTTCCCTCGATGGGAATTTCCGCTCCCTCGCCCTTTTCCTTGAATCCGGGTTTGCCCCGGTAAAGCAAGGTCAGTTTGCCCTGCATGAGCGCCATGGCTCCCTCGTCAGGAACCGGCATGGCCTCTTCAAGCCATTTCAGATCGACCTTGACCCAGAGCACACCGGTCAACCGCCCCTCCGATTCGATGGCATGGGCAACGGCCAGGTAACGCCGGGAGGGCCCACCCCCATGGACAGACGGCGCCGGCATCTGCCGCCGGGCACGTTGGATCAAGTCCAGATCGGCAAAACTCATGGATGGTCGCTCCGCCTCCACCCCGGGAGGAAAAATTCTCACCCGCAGAGCATGAGGTATGATCCTTTGGAGTCGGGCCTCTTCGGCCTGGAGAGGCGCCCCTCCCAGTTGGGAGGCCTCCACAACCTGCCGATCCCCGGCAAGCCCCTGAAGCAACCGCTGAAGATCTCGCGTTCTGGTCTGCAGCTGCCGCGCCTGTGATTGGGCATAATTGGCCCAACTCCGGCGCCGCAACTCGCCGTCCTTCTGCCAGGAAAGATAATAAATCATGCCCGTGGACAGGATGATGGCGATCATGACCACGGAAAAGAGCAAAACCAACCATCTAGCCAGACTCATAACCCTGTTCCTATCGCCTCCCCGTATGACCGAATCCCCCTTCACCGCGGTGACTGGGATCGAAACACTCCACCTGCTCGAAATCCACCTGAATCACGGGGACGAAAACCATTTGCGCGATGCGTTCCCCGACTTCGACAGAGAAAGGCGCCTTGCCCCGATTCCAGCACGAAACCATCACTTCCCCCTGATAATCCGAATCGATCAGTCCCACCAGATTCCCCAGTACGATTCCGTGTTTGTGCCCCAACCCGGAACGTGGCAGCAACACGGCGGCCAGAGACGGATCGGCGATATGAATGGCCAGACCGGTCGGAATCAGGACTGTTTCCCCGGGCGGCAGAGTGAGTGGCCTTTTCAGACAGGCGCGAAGATCGAGCCCCGCGGCACCCGCAGTGGCGTAATGGGGAAAAGGGATCTCCCCACCCAGACGGTCATCGAGAATCTTCAGTTGAATTTTTTTCCGCATAGCGCTCCACGATCAATTCCATCAGCTTTCTTGCCAGGACCGGTTTGGGCGCTTTTTCCAAACGTTTTTCACCCCCCGCCCAGCACACCCACAAGGCATTGTCATCGACCTCGAACCCCAAACCGGGACCGACCCGATTGGCCGCGATCATATCCAGTTTTTTCCTTTCCAGTTTAGACCGGGCATACGCTTTCAGCTGCCCGGTTTCGGCGGCGAACCCCACGGTAAAAGGGGGATTTTCCCGAGCAGCCACCGCCGCCAGAATATCCCGGGTTCTGCTCAAAGCAAGCGTTATCGTCCCGGCACCTTTCTTGATCTTGTTTTCTTCGACCCTGACAGGCACATAGTCGGCCACCGCCGCGGCAGCGATGAAGATATCCTGCCCGCCAACCCGCTCCATCACCGCATCGTACATTTCCCCGGCACTCTCCACTTTCACCAGCTCGACCCCCGAGGGCGGCGGCAGAGACACCGGCCCACTCACCAGGATCACCTTCGCCCCGCAATCGCTGGCCGCTTCCGCAAGCGCGTACCCCATCTTGCCGGAGCTGCGGTTGGTCAGAAACCGCACCGGATCGATGGCTTCGCGAGTCGGGCCCGCGGTGATCAGGAGATTCCGCCCCTTCAGCGGGCCACTGCACCATAGCGCGGCCAGTTTTTGAACCAACGCCTCCGGCGCCAGCATTCTGCCGGGGCCTTTTTCGCCACAGGCCTGCTCTCCTTCCCCGGGACCCCACACAACGACGCCCCGCCGCTCAAGCACGCGGATGTTCTCCCGCGTGGCGGGATGCCGCCACATCAGGCGGTTCATCGCCGGCGCCACGGTGATTTTGGCCTCGGTCGCCAGACAAAGCGTCGTCAGCAAATCATCCGCTCTCCCGACCCGCAGCCGCGCAAGAAAATCGGCCGAGGCCGGAGCCACCAACACCCCCTCGGCCCAGCGGGCCAGCTCGATATGTCCCATGGCGGCCTCTGCCCGGGTATCCCACAAGTCACACCTGACCGGCTTGCCCGACAACGCCTGCAGGGTCAAGGGAGCGATGAAGCGCTTGGCGGCCGGCGTCATGACAACCTGCACCTCGGCCCCGTTACCCTTCAGCAGACGTACCACTTCGGCGCTTTTGTAGGCGGCGATTCCACCCGTCACCCCCAGCAGGATACGGCGATTTTGCAATTTTTTGCTGTCCATCTACGCTTTAAGAAAATTCAACGGGCACAAGACATGAAGCCGATCAGTGAATGGCCGGATCAGGAGCGCCCCAGGGAAAAGCTGCTGGCCAGGGGGCCGGATGCCTTGTCCGACGCGGAGCTTCTGGCTATTTTCTTACGGACCGGGGTGAAAGGCAAAACCGCGGTCGACCTGTCCCGGGAACTGCTCTCCGAGTTCGGCAGCCTGCGCGCCCTCCTCGATGCCGACCAGTCCCGGTTCACTCGGGCCAAGGGGCTCGGCATGGCCAAATTCGTGCAGCTCCAGGCGGTTCTGGAGATGGCCAGGCGCCACCTGCAGGAACCCCTGAAGCGGGGAGACGCCCTCACCTCGCCCCAACTGACCCGAACCTTTCTGCAGCGTCAATTGCGCGATCACCCTTATGAGGTTTTCGCTGCCCTGTTCCTGGACACCCGCCACCGGCTCATCGCCTACGAACCCTTGTTCAAGGGAACGGTGGACGGCGCCAGCGTCTATCCCCGCGAGGTGGTCCGCCGGGCTCTCGAGCTGAATTGCGCGGCCATCATCTTCGCTCACAACCACCCATCCGGCGTCACCGAACCCAGCGCCGCCGACCGTGCCATCACCGACCGGCTGTCACAGGCGCTGAGTCTCTTCGAGATACGGGTGCTGGATCACATCATCGTCGGCGATGGCGCCTGTTTCTCATTCGCCGAGCATGGTTGGCTACCCTGACCCATCAAGCGTATTTCCGCTTCCCGGTATTTTTCCGCGGTCCTGGCGATGATCTCCGGTGGCAGGGCGGGCGCCGGTGGTTTCTTGTCCCAGCCGATGGATTCGAGCCAGTCGCGCACGAACTGCTTGTCGAAACTGGGAGGGCTGATCCCCACACGATATTGATCCGCCGGCCAGAAACGGGAAGAGTCGGGCGTCAGCAATTCGTCTATCAGGTACAACCGCCCCGCCTCGTCGAGACCGAACTCGAACTTGGTGTCAGCAATGATGATCCCTCGCTGGAGGGCATAAGACGCTGCTTTGGTATAGATCGTCAGGCTCACCTCACGCACTTTTTCCGCCAGCGTTTCACCAATCAGACCGGCCATCCGGCCGAATTCGATATTTTCATCGTGGGTACCCAGCTCAGCCTTGGTGGAAGGGGTGAAAATGGGGTGGGGCAGCTGCTCTGCCTGCCGCAGCCCCTTTGGCAATTCGATGCCACACACTCTGCCCGTTTGCTGATAATCCTTCCAGCCGGAACCGATCAGATAGCCCCTGACGATCGCCTCGACCGGCAAGGGGCGTAACTTTTTGACCACCACGGCACGGGAGGCCACCTGGTCCCGTTCCTCCGGATTCGGAAGCACGGAAGACAAAGGCAGATCCACCAGATGATTCGGAATCATATCCGCCATCCTGGCGAACCAGAAATTGGACAGGCGGGTCAGCACCTGCCCCTTTCCAGGAATAGGGTCGGGCAGAACCACGTCGAAGGCGGACAGACGATCGCAAGTGACCAGCAACAGATGCCCTGCGTCTATCTCGTAGATATCGCGCACCTTGCCGCGGCCGATCAATTTCAAAGAAGTCAGGCTGGATTCGAACAGGGTGACAGGTGGCATGGGTGTTTTTTCCTCTCACTGCAAACGTGTCATAATGCTGGCTTTTCGAAGGATTGGCAAGTCAGCGATGGGGTGGTTAGGCAAGGTATTCGGCGGTACTTTCGGGCTCATGTTGGGGGGGCCGCTGGGCGCCCTTCTGGGCGCGGCGATCGGTCATCAGCTCGATCGGGGATTGGAAGGCTTCGAATCCTTCCCGCGCCTGGAACCAGGCCGCCACCAGCGGATCCAGATGGCTTTCTTCACCGCCACGTTTTCGGTGATGGGACATTTGGCGAAAGCCGATGGACGGGTCACCGAAGAGGAAATCGCCATCGCCCGCCGGATCATGGAGCGGATGGACTTGTCGCCCGACATGCGTGAAGCCGCCATCCGTCTGTTCCGGGAGGGCAAGTCGCCCGGCTTTCCCCTGGACGAGACCCTGGACCAGTTTCGCCGGGAAATCGGCCGCCGCGCTTCCCTGGTGCGGCTTTTTCTGGAAATTCTGCTCCAGGCCGCCTATGCGGACGGCAGCCTGCATCCCAAGGAAGAGCGGCTGCTGTTGCATATCTGCAATCGGCTGGGTTTTTCACGCTTCGAGTTCCAGGCCCTCAGGGCCTTCATGGAGGCGCAACTTCGCTTCTCCCAGGCCCAATACCAATACCGTCAGCAAAGACGAAACCGCTATCGTGGCGCCCCGGGCAGACACCAGCCGAGCGTCAACGACGCCTACGCCGTCCTGGGCGTGACCCCCGCCGCCAGTGACGGCGAAATCAAAAAAGCCTATCGGCGCTTGATGAGTCAGCACCACCCGGACAAACTGGTGGCCAAGGGCCTTCCGGAGGAAATGGTCAAAATCGCCACCGAGAAAACCCAGAAGATCAGGGAGGCTTACGAAATCATCCAACGACATCGCAAACGATGAAGGGTTTGTGCTAGATTGTTTTCGGGCTTGGACTGAAAATTTCGGTCACAGCGCCGACGCCCTGTCCGAATTTGAAGTTTCAGGAGAGATGGCATGAATGAATTGGACCCCATCGAAGGCAATTGGTATCTGGATCTTGACAGTGGCCGGAAATTCCAGATATTGGTGGTCGACGACATTTCTGGAGGCATCGAGATCCAGTATTCCGACGGCGACATCGATCAAATCGATCTCGATGCGTGGGCCAGCATGAACCTCGAACCCATCGAGGAACCCGAAGACTGGACCGCCCCCCTCGACGACGTGGAACCAGACGACCTCCCTTATTCGGAAATGGGCCTGGAGGAAGGGAAAGAAGAATGGGAAGAAGGGGACTTCCCGGCCAAGGGAGACGAAGACGCTTTCCACGAGGAAAAGGAATAACCCGGGGAGGTCACCCATGCCGTCATTCGATATCGTTTCCGAAGTCGATTTGCACGAGGTCTCCAACGCCGTGGACCAGGCCAACCGCGAAGTGGCCAATCGCTTCGATTTCAAAGGCTCCGGCGCTCATTTCGATTTCGACCAGAGTCAGATCGTCATGCATGCCCAGAACGATTTCCAGCTTCGCCAGATGCTCGACATTCTGCAACTGAAATTGAGCAAACGCGGGGTGGACATCGGTTGCCTGGAAATCGGTCAGCCCCACGTCAGTGGCCAGGCGGCCAGACAGGAAATCACCCTGCGCCAGGGCATCGACAAGGAACTGGCCAAGAAAATCACCAAACTGATCAAAGACAGCAAACTCAAGGTTCAGGCCAGTATCCAGGGTGACAAGATCAGGGTGAGTGGAAAAAAGCGCGACGACTTGCAAAAGACGATTCAGACACTTCGCGAGGCCAAATTGGACCTTCCACTGCAATTCATCAACTTCAGGGACTGAAGCGGTGCCGGAACGCTTTCCCCCCGCCACCACGAAACGCATCGAAACCCACCTGAAGTTTCTCTATGGAGAGAAAGCGCCACTTCTGACCAAGGCCCTGCTCGACAAGCTTGCCGCCTTCGCCCCGGATCTTCACGCTTCTCCCAGGAGGCTGTGGGACGAGCGCGACATTCTGCTGATCACTTACGGTGACAGCATTCACAGCCAGGGAGAAGCACCGCTCAAGACCTTGCATCGTTTTCTTCGCCGGTATCTCGCCGAGACCTTCAGCAGTGTCCACGTGTTGCCCTATTTTCCCTACAGCTCCGACGACGGCTTCGCGGTCATCGATTATCTGCAGGTCAACCCCGAGCTTGGCGAGTGGCCGGATATCGAGCGCATCGCCCTCGATTTCAAGCTGATGACGGATCTGGTGATCAATCATGTCTCGAGCCGGCACAGATGGTTGCAGAATTTTCTTCAGGATCTCGATCCCGGCCACGATTATTTTATCGAGGTCGACCCGGAAACCGATCTCTCCATGGTCGTCAGGCCCCGCACATCGCCCTTGCTGACACGCTTCGAGAGCATCAAGGGTCCCCGCTGGTTATGGACCACCTTCAGTGCCGATCAGGTCGATACCAACTTCCACAACCCCAAAGTCCTGTGCGAGTACCTGGATATTCTGCTGGCCTATCTCGGCCGGGGGAGCCAACTGATCCGTCTCGATGCCATCGCCTATCTGTGGAAGGAAATCGGCACTCCCTGCATCCATCTTCCCCAGACCCATACGGTGGTGAAGCTGCTCAGGGAGGTCGTGGATCTGGTCGCCCCCGGCACCCTGCTGATCACCGAGACCAACGTTCCCCACGCCGAAAACATCCGCTATTTCGGGGAAGGCGACGAAGCCCATGTGGTCTATCAATTCCCCCTGCCGCCCCTGGTTCTGCAAACTTTCTACCGCCAGGACGCAACCCATCTGACCCGGTGGGCCCAGACCCTCGAACCGCCGCCACCGGGATGCACATTCCTGAACTTTCTCGCCAGCCACGACGGAATCGGCCTCAGGCCCCTGGAAGGGCTGGTTCCCGAAGCAGAGGTGATGGAGCTGGTGGAAGGCATGAAAACCTTCGGCGGCATGGCTTCTTTGCGCACCCGTGCCGACGGCGGTCAATCCCCCTACGAGCTCAACATCTCGTGGTTCAGCGCCATGCAAGGCAGCTGCAAGGGAAAAGACGATTTGGCGCTCGAGCGCCATCTTTGCGCCCATGCCATCATGCTGGCCCTTCAAGGCATCCCCGCCTTCTATATCCTGAGCCTGCTGGGGACGGAAAACGACCTGGAAGGCGTGCGGCGAACCGGGGCACCCCGTTCGATCAACCGCCACAAATGGGACGTTCAGGCTCTGGAAACCCTGCTCGCCGACCCCGATTCCATTCAGGCCAAAGCACTTCACGCACTGCTCGCTCTGATCTCCAGGCGCCGCGCCCAAGCGGCCTTTCATCCCGATGCCCGGCAGCACGTTCACGATCTGGGATCCCGAGTGTTCGCGGTGGAAAGACACTGCAGCCAGCAGACCTTGCTGGCCATCCACAACGTCACCAGTGAAGCGCTGGAAATTCCCCTGCCTCAAGGCGAATGGACCGATGTGGCCACCGGCGCCGGCGTTGCAGGAAAGCTGGAACTGCCCCCTTACGGCATCGCCTGGCTGTCACGCTGACCTCGACAACTCGGCAGCTGAACAAAAAAACGCTCCGCTAACCGGCGTTGTCCGCTTCCACCGCCTCGTAAAGCCGCTCCAGGAAATCGGGTACCGCGCTCACCACCCGGTTCCAGCTTGGAATGAACGGCGTTTCCATGGGATTTTCCAGAAACTGCTCTCCCGCCAGCCAGATGTTCTGGGCGAACAACTCCACCATCTTCTCTTCGTCATGGCGGTCGAACGCCAGACCATTGATCCGCGCCTCGCTGTAATATCGGTCGACGAAATCCAGGGCGATACGGTAATAGGTGGCCTTGAGAGCGCGGAAGGTCTCCTGGTGGAACACCGATCCCTTGGTCGCCAGCTTGCGATACAACGCCTTGGCGATGTCCATGCTCATCTTGGAAAGCCCCGCCTCGGGATTGTCTTCGGAGAGCGGCTGATGCTTGTGGTCGTAGGCATCGGCGATCTCCACCTGACAGAAGTGACTGTGAGCCTGGTTGCGGTAGACCTCGGACAGCACCCCGATCTCCAGCCCCCAATCACTGGGGATGCGGATCTCCCGCACCACATCCACCCGCATCGAAAACTCCCCCGCCAGCGGATAACGGAAACTGTCGATGAAATCCAGATAATCCAGCGGTCCCATGACGGTCTTGAGCGCCCTGACCAGAGGTGTCAGAAGCAAGCGGGTGACCCGCCCGTGAATCCTGGAATCGGCCACCCGATAATAATAGCCTTTGCAAAATCTGAAGTTCAAGGCCGGATTGGCCACGGGATAGAACAACCGCGCCGGCATCTCCCGGCTATAGGTCAGGATATCGCAATCGTGCAGGGCGATCACATCGGCCCGCCCCGACGCGATCACATAGCCGTAGCAATACCACACATTACGCCCCTTTCCCGGTTCTTGGGGCGCCAACCCCCGGGAAGCGAGCAGCTGGTCCAATTCACGCAGCCTGGGACCGTCATGCCAGAGAATCCGGTGATGCTGGGGCAGTTTGGAAAAGAATTCGCGGGCGAAGTGAAACTGGGCCTCGTCCGCGCGGTCGAGTCCGACGACGATCTCGCTCAGATACGGTATCCGGGTCAGTTCATCGACGATGGCGGGAAGCGCGCTCCCCTCCAGTTCCGAGAACAGGGAAGGCAGCACCAGAGACATGGGGCGCTGGCGGGAAAACCCCTGCAATTCCGCCTCCAGATCCTCCACCGAGCGGTTCGCCAGCCGGTGCAGACAGGTCACTTCACCGTTTTGAAAAAAATCCCCCATTTTCGTTTCCCTCCGACCTCAGAAGACATCCTCATACAATCCGGCCATGCTGATTTCCAGCTCCAGGCAGTACAGGGGAATCGTCCGGTCGCCCTCACCGTAACTGTGCAGCAGCCAATCGCCATCAAAACGACGCAGCACATCCACATGCATCGCGTTGGGATCAATGAGCCAGTATTCCTGCAGCACGCGTGCCTGCTGATAGATACGGAACTTGTGACCGCGGTCGAAGCTCTCGGTGGAAGACGACACCACCTCGGCGACAAACAGGGCATGGCGTTTATACAGGCGCTCGTCCTGGTCGTGGCGGTCGCAGGTAACAAACACGTCGGGATAGAAAAACGCGTCAGCCTCATCGATGCGCAGCTTCATGTCGGCCATGAAGGTTCGGCAGGAAGTACCACGCAAATAACCCTTCAAGGTGCTGGCCAGATTCAGGGTGACGGTATTGTGGCGATCAGTCCCACCCACCCTGGCCCAGACCTCACCGGCCAGGTACTCATGTTTGATCTCGAAGCTCTTTTTTTCGAAATCCAGGTATTGCTCAACCGTGAGCCTGGATCTTTTTTCCACTGCTGTCATGGGAGACCCCTGCGGTTTCCCGCCATTGTACCAGTTTGGGAAGAAGAAAACGGCCAGTGTGGGAATCCCTGCATTGGGCCACTTCCCAAGGGGCCCCCTGCACCACGATTCTGCCCCCGCCGCCGCCTCCTTCCGGCCCCAGGTCGAGAATCCAGTCGGCGGTCTTGATCACATCCAGATTGTGCTCGATCACGATCACGGTGTTGCCCTGGTCGCGCAACCGGTGCAAGACCTGCAACAACTGACGGATGTCGTGAAAGTGGAGTCCGGTGGTCGGTTCGTCGAGGATATAGAGGGTACGTCCGGTGTCACGCTTGGACAGCTCCCGCGCCAGCTTGACCCGCTGCGCCTCACCGCCGGAAAGGGTGACGGCGTTCTGCCCCAGGGTGAGATACCCCAGCCCCACGTCCATGAGGGTCTGAAGCTTGCGCGCCACCACCGGAATGGGATTGAAAAACGCCAGCGCCTCCTCCACCGTCATCGACAGCACTTCGTGAATGGTCCTGCCCTTGTAGCGGATTTCCAGGGTCTCGCGGTTGTACCGTTTCCCCTTGCAGACATCGCAGTGGACATAAATGTCGGGCAGGAAATGCATCTCCACCTTGATCACCCCGTCCCCCTTGCACGCCTCGCAGCGGCCACCCTTGACGTTGAAGCTGAATCGCCCGGGCGCATAGCCACGCGCCCGGGCTTCGGGGGTGGCGGCGAACAATTCGCGGATATGGGTGAACACCCCGGTATACGTGGCGGGGTTGGAGCGGGGCGTGCGGCCGATGGGGCTTTGATCGATATCCACCACCTTGTCCAGATGTTCCAGCCCCTCGATGCCATCGCAGGGGGCGGGCCGGGTGGAAGCCCCGTTCAATTCCCTCGCCACCAGCCGGTACAAAGTGTCGTTGACCAGGGTGGACTTGCCCGATCCGGAGACGCCGGTCACGCAGGTCAACAATCCCAACGGAAAAGCCGCATCGATGCTTTGCAGATTGTTCCCCCGCGCGCCCCGAACGATCAGTCGTTTGCGTGGATCGGCCGGAGTCGGCCTCTCAGGCACCCCGATCCGCTCACCCCCGGACAGATACCGCCCCGTGAGTGAGTCGCTGCAATCCATGATGTCTTCGGGCGTCCCCTGGGCCACGATACGCCCTCCGTGGACACCGGCTCCCGGACCGATGTCGACCACATGATCGGCGGCCCGGATCGCATCCTCGTCGTGCTCCACCACGATCACCGTATTGCCCAGGTCTCGCAGATGGATCAGGGTATCGAGCAAACGTTGATTGTCACGCTGGTGAAGGCCGATGGAAGGCTCGTCGAGCACGTACATCACCCCAACCAATCCCGCGCCGATCTGGCTGGCAAGCCGGATCCGCTGGGCCTCGCCCCCCGAAAGGGTGTCGGCGCTGCGGTCGAGGCTCAAATAATCCAGTCCGACGTTGACCAGAAATTCGAGCCGGGCACGGATTTCCCGCACAATCTTGTCCGCCACCTCACCCCGGCGACCGCTCAAACGCAAGGCGGCGAACCAATCCAGACACTCGCGGATAGCCAGTCGCGTCAGGGCGGGGAGATTGCTGCCGGCGACGAATACATTGCTGGCGGCCTTGTTGAGGCGATTGCCGCCGCACTCGGGACAGGGTTTGGTGGACAGATAACGCGCCAACTCCTCACGGACCATGTTGGAATCGGTCTCCCGATAGCGCCGCTCCATGATCGGCAACACGCCTTCGAACGGGTGACGCTTGACCACCCCTTTCCCCCGCCCGCCGAAGTAACGAAATTCTATCGTCTCATCGCCACTCCCATAGAGGATCACCCGCTGGATTTCTGGGGGGAGCCGGTTGAAAGGCGTTTCAGGGTCAAAGCCGTAGTGCCCGGCCAGGGAGCGGATCAGGGAATAATAGTAGGCGTTGCGCCGGTCCCAACCACGGATCGCTCCGCCAGCCAGGCTGAGGGCGGGATTCTGGACGACCCTGGAAGGGTCGAAGTAAGGCTTGACGCCCAATCCATCACAAGCCGGACACGCACCCTTCGGATTGTTGAAGGAAAAGATTCGCGGCTCCAGCTCCTCCAGCGTATAACCGCAGCGGGGACAGGCATATTGATCCGAGAAAGCCAGAACCTGGCCGGGATCGTCCATGTTGACCGCCCGCACCAGGCCATCCGCCAGCTTGAGAGCGGTTTCCAGCGACTCGGCCAGACGAATACCCAGATCCTGGCGAATCTTGAAACGATCCACCACCACCTCGATGGTATGTTTTTTCCGCAAATCCAGTTCCGGAGGATCGTCCAGCTCGTAGACCTCGCCATCGATCCGGGCGCGAATGAACCCCTGGCCGCGCAGTTCATGGAGGAGCTGGACATATTCCCCCTTCCGGTCCCTGACCACCGGCGCCAGCAGCATCCAGCGGCCACCGGCGGGCAGGGCCAGGATGGCATCCACCATCTGGCTGATGGTCTGCGCCTCCAGCGGGATCTGATGTTCGGGACATCGAGGCGTCCCCGCCCGCGCGAACAATAGCCTGAGATAATCGTAGATTTCGGTGATGGTGCCGACGGTGGAGCGGGGATTGTGGGAAGTGGATTTCTGCTCGATGGAAATCGCCGGCGACAACCCCTCGATGTGATCCACGTCGGGTTTCTCCATCATCGACAGAAACTGGCGGGCGTAGGCCGAGAGGGATTCCACATAACGTCTCTGCCCTTCCGCATAGAGGGTGTCGAAGGCCAGGGAGGATTTTCCCGAGCCGGACAGGCCGGTGATGACGATCAGCTTGTCGCGGGGAAGATCGAGGTCGATGTCCTGCAGATTGTGGGTGCGGGCTCCGCGAATCTGGATGATATCCATAAGTTTACCGGGCTGAAAGGGAACTTGATAATATAGAACGTTTTAGATGGACAAAGCAAAGGAGAAAGCGTTGCGATCGATCATGGAATCGGGACCCATGACCGCCACGGAAAAACGCGCCGCAGCGGGGCTGTCCCTGATCTATGCCTTCAGGATGCTGGGGCTGTTCATGATTCTGCCGGTGTTCTCCCTGCTCGCCGGAGATCTGGAAGGGGCCACCCCACAATTGGTGGGCCTGGCGATCGGCGCCTATGGATTCACCCAGGCTTTGCTGCAGATCCCCTTCGGGCTGCTTTCCGATCGCATCGGACGCAAGACCGTCATCACCTTCGGCCTGATCCTTTTCGCCCTTGGCAGCATCGTCGCCGCCCAGGCGCAAGACATCTGGACCATCATCGCCGGTCGGGCGCTACAGGGCAGCGGCGCCATCGCCGCGGCGATCATGGCGTTGGCCGCCGACCTCACGCGGGAAGGTCACCGCACCAAGGCGATGGCGATGATCGGCATGAGCATTGGCATGGCTTTCGCCGTTTCCATGGTGGCAGGCCCCTTGGTCGGCCACTGGCTGGGATTGTCGGGGTTGTTCTGGAGCACCGCCGGGCTGGCCGGACTGGGGTTGATCGTTTTGCTGACCATCGTGCCCTCACCGGTGACCCTCCGCTTCCACCGCGACGCCGAAGTTCAGCCCGCCCGCGTCACCAGCGTGCTCACCCACCCCGATCTGTTGCGACTCGACTTCGGCATTCTCAGCCTCCACCTGATTCTCACCGCCACTTTCGTTGCCCTCCCTCTGGCACTGAATGAATATACCGCCCTCCCCACTTTCAAACACAGTTATCTCTATCTCCCGGTGATGGGATTGTCATTGATTTTCATGGTCCCTCTGGTAATCGTGGCGGAGAAGAAAAGAAAGCTGAAAGCCGTCTTTCTGCTTGCGATCGTGTTGATCGGCCTTGCCCAGGCCGGACTGGCCCAATTCCATACCCACTTGTATGGAATCGCTGCCTCCTTGCTGGTCTTTTTCACCGGTTTCAACCTGCTGGAGGCCCTTCTGCCTTCCCTCATCTCCAAAACGGCGCCGGTGGATCTGAAAGGCACCGCCATGGGGGTCTATTCGAGCAGCCAGTTCATCGGTGCTTTTCTGGGAGGCACCTCCGGCGGATGGCTGATCGCCCACCACGGACTGCAAGGTGTTTTCTGGTTTTGTGGAGGACTGGCCGGATTGTGGTTGCTGATCGCGGGGGGAATGAAACCACCCCGACCCGTTTCCAGTCTATTGCTGCATATCGAAACCGGCAGCCGTCGCCAGGCCGATCGGCTGGCCCGTAGACTGCGAAAATTACCCGGCGTGCAGGAAGCCCTGGTGGTGCCTGACGAAGGCGTGGCCTATTTGAAAATCGACAAGCAAAAACTTGATCGCGAACAGCTGGAGAGCCTACTCTCCAAATTCATCCAACCCCAACCCAAGGAGAATTGAAATCATGGCATCAAGAGGCGTCAACAAAGTGATTCTCATCGGCAACCTGGGCGCCGACCCGGAAGTCCGTTACATGCCCAGCGGCAGCGCGGTGGCCAACTTGCGCATCGCCACCACCGAAAGCTGGAAGGATCAGCAATCGGGCCAAATGCAGGAACGCACCGAATGGCACCGGGTCGCCCTGTTCGGCCGCCTGGCGGAAATCGCCGGCGAATATCTGCGTAAAGGCAGCCGGGTATATATAGAAGGTTCCCTCAGAACCCGTAAATGGCAGGGCCAGGACGGGCAGGACCGCTATACCACCGAAATCGTGGGGCGCGAGATGCAGATGCTCGGCGGCAGAGGGGGTGACAGCGGCGCGGCATTCGACCAGGGCGCGGCCACTTATCCGGAAACCTCGCCGGCACCCCGGACGGAACCTGCAAAACCGGCCCCCAGCAAACCCGCGCCGGAAACCCTGGACGATTTCGACGACGATATTCCGTTCTAAAAACACCCCGGCGGGACAATTGACTCGGCAAATGCGCAGCCGCAAGACCTGCCCCCCTTATAGGTTTTAGAGCGATGGAAATCCAGGCAATCCCCGGCTTCACCCATCCGGTCAGTTCCCTGACCCACCTCATCGGCGCAGGCGTCTTCGCGCTTTTGGCCATCCCGCTTTGGCGCCGTTGCAGCGGCTGCAACCTTTGCCGCATCACCACCACGGTGTTTTCCTTCACGGTGGTGGTGCTGTTATCCATGAGTGGGGTCTATCATCTGCTTTCGACCAGGGGAGCCGCGCACGAAGTGTTCGTCAGGCTCGATCACGCCGCCATCTTCGCGCTCATCGCCGGCAGTTTCACGCCCTTGCAACCGCTGTTTTTCCGCAGCGGGTGGGGGCGCTGGGGCGTGCTGGCGCTGGTCTGGACTCTGGCGCTGGCCGGCATCGTGTTGAAGGTGATTTTCTTCACCGAGATTCCCGAGCTGCCGGGGCTGGCTCTATATCTGGGGCTCGGTTGGCTCGGACTGGGATCGGGGATCGTCCTCGGCCGCCGCCGGGGGGTGAAATTCATCTCGCCATTGCTCTGCGGCGGAATCGCCTACACCCTCGGCGCCATCGCCGACTATGCCCGAAAGCCGGTCCTGTGGCCGGGGATCGTCGGGGCCCACGAACTCATGCACATAGGGGTGCTCGTTGGCATCGCCAGTTTCTGGTGGTTCTTCTACAGCCGCATCAGGCCACACAACACCCCAACATCCGGCTTCCGGTAACCGTTTGCCGGTTTGCCCCACTCATCGTTTGCCGGGCCTGAAACCGTTGGTGATCGGATAACGCCGGTCGCGGCCGAAAGCGCGCCTGGTGATCCTGACACCGGGCGGCGCCTGGCGACGCTTGTATTCGTTCCGGTCCACCATATTGACCACCCGAAGCACCATATGCTCTTCGAAGCCTGCGTCGATCATTTCGCCGATGGAGCAATCCCGTTCCACATACATCTCCAGGATGGCATCGAGGATCGAATAAGGTGGCAGACTGTCCTCGTCTTTTTGATCCGGCGCCAGTTCGGCCGAGGGGGGGCGGGTGATCACCCGCCTTGGGATGACTTCCCGCCCGCGGTTGAGGTATTCGGCCAACGCATAGACTTTGCCTTTCAGCACATCCTTCAGCGGGGAGAAACCGCCGGCCATGTCACCATAGAGAGTCGCGTACCCCACGCTCATCTCGCTCTTGTTTCCAGTCGAAAGCACCAGGCGGCCGAATTTGTTGGAGATCGCCATCAAAATGATCCCCCGGCAACGGGCCTGGATGTTTTCTTCGGTGACATCCCAGGGACGGCCGGCGAATTCCCCTTCGAGCAACCCCAGAAACGACTGAAACGCCGGTTCGATGGGAATGACACGATACTTGACGCCCAGATTGTCGGCCAGCGCCCTGGCATCCTCGAGGCTCATTTCAGCGGTGAACCGGGAAGGCATCATCACCGCCTCCACCTGATCGGCCCCGAGCGCTTCGGTCGCCAGGGTCAGCACCACAGAGGAATCGATGCCACCCGACAAACCCAGCACCACCCCGTCAAAACGGTTTTTCCTGGTATAGTCGCGGATCGCCAGCACCACGGCCTTGGCGATGCTCGCCGATTCGTCGTCGACGGGATCGACCGGGCCCTTCACCGGAGTCACCCTTTCCCCGTCCCACTCGAATTCCACCACATCCATCGCCTCTTCGAACTCAGGCAGACGACTCACCACCTCGCCCCGCCGGTCCATCACGAAGGAAGCCCCGTCGAACACCAACTCGTCGTGGCCGCAAATTTGATTGACATAGATCACCGGCACTTCGGCCACGGCGATTCGGGCATGGACCGCCGCCTCACGCTCGGCGACCTTGCCAATGTGGAAGGGAGAGGCATTGAGATTGATCACCAGACGCGCACCGGCCCTGACGCACTGTTCCACAGGCCCCGGATGCCAGATGTCCTCGCATACCGACAGCCCCACCGGAATGCCCCCCAGAAGGAAAAGGCCCGGCGCATCCCCCGGCTGGAAATAGCGCTTTTCGTCGAAAACCCCATAATTGGGCAGGTGGTGTTTGCGGTAGATCAGCTTGATCCGGCCATCTCGAAGCACGGCCGCACTGTTGTAGATCCTGCCTTCGCAGCGTTCGGGAAAGCCGACGACCACCTCGATTCCCGAAACGCTCCGGCGGATGCTTTCCAACCCCCGCCGGCAAGCGTCGAGAAAGTCCTGGCGCAACAACAGATCGTCGGGCGGATAACCGGAAACGGCCAGTTCGGTGAAGACGACGGCGTCCGCTCCCAGCTCATCCCGCGCCCTTTGGGCGGCGGCGACGATCTTGTCCACGTTGCCATCGATATCCCCCACCATGTAATTGAGCTGGGCCAGGGCACAGCGGAGCCGGGTCATGTCAGGCAATCCTTCACCTTGTCGCCCATCTCCGTCGGCAGTTCCACCACTTCCACGCCGGCACGGCGCAACGCGGCGACCTTGGCCTGCGCCGTCCCCCGGCCGCCGCTGACGATCGCCCCGGCATGGCCCATGCGCCGTCCCGGCGGGGCCGTTCTCCCGGCAATATAAGCCACCACCGGCTTGCTGACGTGATGACGGATGTATTCGGCGGCCTCTTCCTCTTCTTCACCGCCGATCTCTCCCACCAGGATGATGCCCCGGGTCTCGGGGTCGGCCTCGAAAAGCGCCAGCGCGTCGATGAAATTCATTCCGTGAACAGGATCTCCGCCGATGCCGATACAGGTACTTTGCCCCAGGCCTTCCCGGGTGGTCTGCCACACCGCTTCATAGGTCAAGGTGCCCGATCGAGACACCACCCCCACACAACCCCTCGTGTGGATGAATCCGGGCATGATACCGATCTTGCACGCATCGGGCGTGATGATGCCGGGACAGTTGGGACCGATCAGAACACAATCGTGATCCTTCAGTGCCGCCTTGACCTTGAGCATGTGCAAGGTGGGAATGCCCTCGGTGATACAGACGACCAACCGCAGTCCGCAATCGGCCGCCTCCACAATGGCATCGGCGGCAAAAGGAGGCGGAACGAAAATGATGCTGGCCTCGGCACCGGTTTCGCCAACCGCCTGGCGGACCGTATCGAACACCGGAAGCCCCAGATGGGTCTGGCCTCCCCGGCCCGGGGTGACGCCTCCGACCAGACAGGTTCCGTATTCCAACGCCTGCCGGCAATGAAAGGTCGCCTGCTTGCCGGTAAACCCCTGACAGATCAATTTGGTATTCCGGTCGACCAATACGCTCATCTTTCCTCCCGCGCCGCGGCCACGGCTTTTCCGGCAGCCTCCAGCAAATCGTTGGCGGCGATGATCGCCAGGCCGGAATTCGCCAGCAAGGCCCGTCCTTCCCCGGCATTGGTGCCCTCGAGCCTAACCACCACCGGAACCCCCACATGCACTTCCTTGACCGCCTCGATGATTCCCCGGGCGATCAGATCGCAACGGACGATGCCACCGAAAATATTCACCAGGATCGCCTTGACCTTGGGGTCGGACAGAATGATTTTGAATGCTTCAGTGACACGCTCGGTCGAAGCCCCCCCTCCCACATCGAGGAAATTGGCGGGTTCTCCGCCGCATTGTTTGACCAGATCCAGGGTCGCCATCGCCAGACCGGCGCCATTGACCATACAGCCGATGTCGCCGTCGAGGGTGACATAACTCAGGTCGTGTTCCCTGGCGCGGCGTTCTTTCTCGTCCTCCTGGGAAGGATCACGCAAAGCTTCCACGTCGGGGTGGGCATAGAGGGCATTGTCATCGAAATTGAGCTTCGCATCCAGCGCCACCAGTTCCCCCCCGGCGACCACGGCCAATGGGTTGATCTCTATCTGGCTGGCGTCTTTTTCCACCAGCAGGCGGTACAGACCCTCGAGAATTCTGACGAACATGCCGATCTGCCCGCCTTCCAGGCCCAGCCCGAAGCCTATCTCGCGCCCCTGGTAAGCGAAGATCCCGGTTGCAGGGTGAACCTGGAAACGCAGGATCGCTTCCGGTTGTTCACTGGCCAGCCGCTCGATTTCCACGCCTCCGGAGGCCGAAGCCACCGCCGCGACCCGTTCGCTTCCCCGGTCGATCAGCAGGCTGAGATACAACTCCCGTTCGATATCGCTGGCGGCTTCGACCAGCACCGCTTCCACCGGAAGCCCTTCCGGCCCTGTCTGTGCGGTCACCAGCCGCCTTCCCAACATTTCCCCGGCCGCCTCCGCGACCGACTGCGGCGAATCCGCCAACACCACTCCACCCGCCTTGCCTCTCGCCCCGGCGTGGATCTGGGCCTTGACCAGCCAGCGCCCGCCGCCCAGCCCGCTTGCCGCCGACGCGGCTTCTTCGGGTGTGCGGGCGACTTTCCCCGGCGGTACCGGCACAGCGTAACGGGAAAGCAACGCCTTGGCCTGATATTCATGGATGTTCATCAGATACGGCTATAATTTCGTGGAGATGAACACTATTCTAAGTCAACTGTCCGGTCGAGGCGAATTCACGCCCATGGAGGCGACCTTCCAACCTTGCCCGCTGTCCGGATTCCGGATCCAGGCGGATCAAGGGTGGCGGTTGTTGCTGACCTTCAGCGGCTATCAATTGCTGCTGGGGGGACTGCTCACATTCCTTTTTCTGACCTCCTGGGGCCCTTCGCTCCTTGGCCGCTTCTCCAGCCAGGGATTCCTCGTCACCAGCCTTTGCTATACCGCCGGCGCCGCGCTCTCTTTCCCTTTCGTCTTCTGGCGAAGGCCCGATTACCGGTGGCAGGCCGGACTGCACATACTCCTGGATCTCATCGCCCTCCCCCTGATCATCTACGCCTGCGGCGGATTGGAAAGCGGTTTTGGAATCCTGTTGGCGGTTTCGGTCACCGCCGCCGGGCTACTCATAGGCGGCCAGTGCGCCATCGGCTTCGCCGCCCTGGCGAGCCTCGCCATCCTGGGGATGGAAAGTTACGCCGATTTGCGCCATGCTTTTCCCACCACCCATTATTCCTATGCGGGAATGCTGGGCATGAGTTATTTCGCCATCGCCCTGTTGGCCATCAGCCTGGCCAGAATGGCCGAACAAAGCGAAGCGCTGGCCAGGCAACGGGGCAAGGATCTCGCCTATCAACGGCAGCTGAACGAGTTCATCATCCAGAACCTGCAATCGGGTATCATCGTCCTGGACGCGCAGCGGCGGATCTTGTTGACCAATGATTCCGCCAGGCGTCTGCTGGCCTTGCCCGGCCGGCCCCACCGGCTGGAGGAGCTGCCCGACTCCCTGACCCAGTCCTTGCTTCAGTGGCCGCAACAGGCCCAGGAGCTGTCCACGACCGTCGCCAACGGCGATTCCCCTCCGCTTCATGTCCGCTTCAGCCGGCTGCAGATTCAGGACACCCCTCTGACAATGATCTATCTGGAGGACGATACCCTGCATCAAAAACGGGTTCAGGAAGGCAAACTCGCCTCCCTCGGCCGCCTCACCGCCGGCATCGCCCACGAAATCCGAAACCCCCTGGGCGCCATCAGCCATGCCGCCCAGCTGCTGGCCGAAAACGATCACCTGCCCCCCCAGGATCAAAGGCTGGTCCATATCATCGGCAATCAGGCCCGAAGGCTCGACGACACCATCGGAAACGTGCTTCAGCTGTCGAGGAGAAACGCCGCCAAGCGGGAAAAAGTCTGCCTCAACACCTGGCTGGAAACGTTTTGCCGGAACTTTCAGAACGAGACCCGGGGAAATCACGCCCCCCTCCAGCTGCAGACCTCCCCTTCGCCGATGAGAGCCTGGGCGGACCCGAGCCATCTCGAGCAAATCGTCTCGAACCTGTGTCACAACGCGCTCAAGTACGGAGGGGGGGGAGACACCCCCATACAGATCCGGCTTTCCAGGGATGAGGAAAAGCGCCCGCGGATCGAAGTGATCGATCACGGCCGCGGGATCCCTCCGCAACAGATTTCACAGGTCTTCGAGCCTTTCTTCACCACCTCGTCCAGCGGCACCGGCCTGGGACTGTATATTTCCCGCGAGCTGGCGCAAATGAACCAGGCGCGGCTGGTCTATGACAACGGCCCTGCCGGCAGCCGTTTTTCCCTTGTCCTCGAAGACGCCGATCAAGTCACGGTACAGCTATGACCAAGCCTCTCGCCCTGATCGTCGATGACGAACCCGACATCCTCGAATTGCTGGAACTGACCCTGTCGCGCATGGACATCGACGTCCGCACCGCCGCCAGCGTCGCCGAAGCGGTTCAGTGGTTGAACCGCCAATCTTTCCATTTCTGCCTGACCGATATGCGCCTGCCGGACGGGAACGGACTCGATCTGATCGCCCGCATCCAGGAACAGGCCCCGGGCCTGCCGGTTGCCGTCATCACCGCCCACGGCAATATGGACATTGCCGTCAAGGCCCTGAAACAAGGCGCCTTCGATTTCGTCTCCAAGCCGGTGGATCTGGGCATTCTGCGCCGCCTGGTGGACAGTGCCCTGCGGGTCACCCAGGAAAAAGGCGTCAAGGACCGGCGATCCCGCGACGTTCTGCTTGGCGAATCCGAATCCATGCGGGACATCCGCTCCAAGATCGTCAAGCTGGCCCGTACCCAGGCCCCGATCTTCATCAGCGGTGAATCGGGGACGGGCAAGGAACTGGTCGCCCGCCTGATCCACGCCAAGAGCCCCAGAGCGAACATGCCTTTCGTCGCCATCAACTGCGGCGCGATTCCCTCCGAACTGATGGAAAGCGAGTTTTTCGGTCACAAAAAGGGCAGTTTCTCCGGCGCCGTCGCCGACAAACGCGGCCTGTTTCAGGCCGCCGACGGTGGAACCCTGTTTCTGGACGAAGTGGCCGATCTGCCTTTGCCGCTGCAGGTGAAGCTGCTGCGGGCGATCCAGGAGAAAAAGGTCCGCCCGGTGGGGGCCGAGCGCGAAATCCCCATCGATGTGCGCATTCTCAGCGCCACCCACAAGAACCTCGGGAAAATGGTGGAGGAAGGCCGCTTCCGTCAGGATCTCTTCTACCGTATCAACGTCATCGAGCTCCCCGTCCCCCCTCTCAGGGAAAGGCGCGAGGACATCCCCCTGCTCACCAAGCGCATCCTGTCCCGGCTGGCCCGGGACAACGGACTGGAATCGCTCGAAATCTCTCCCCAGGCATTGGAGGAGCTTTGCCGTTACGCCTTTCCCGGCAATGTTCGGGAACTGGAAAACATCCTCGAAAGGGCCGCCGCTTTGTGCGACGATCAACACATCGAACTCGGCGACCTCAACCTTCCCAAAAGCCAGAGCGATGAGACGGCACACCGCCCCATCCCATTGAATCTTCCTTCTCCGGAGGGCGGATTTTCGCTGGAAGACTATCTGGGGGAAATCGAACGCCACACCATCCTCAATACCCTGGAACAGACCCGCTGGAACCGTTCCAAGGCGGCCAGGCAATTGGGGATGACCTTGAGGCAACTGAAGTACCGGTTACAAAAATGGGGGCTTGACGGCGAGGCCCATTGACAATATTGTCAATTTCGGACGCCAATGACAGGCATTCGGCCCGTTATCCTTCCTGGAAACCGCTCGTCCCGTTTAAAATCAATCAGATAGAAACTGGCACGAGACCTGCAATAAGTTTTATGCAAACTTTTCATCAACCTCGAACGGAGACAACATCATGAGGAAACACGCACAACAAGGCTTCACCCTTATCGAATTGATGATCGTGGTCGCGATCATCGGGATTCTGGCGGCGATCGCGATTCCGGCGTATCAGGATTACACCGCCAGGGCGCAGGCGGCTGAAGCCACCACCCTCCTCGGCGGCTTGAAAAGCTCGATCGCGGAATATTACAACACCGAAGGCGCGGCTCCTACCATGGGCGCACTCGGAAACGCGGTCACCACAGGGAAATATATTTCCACGATTGCCCAAAGCGGCTTCTCCTATACAGCGACTTTCAAAAACAGCGGCGTGAGCTCGAAGCTGAAGAGCAAAACCGTTTCCATGACCTTCAACAGTTCCACCGGGGCATTCTCCTTCTCGTGCACCGGTATCGACAGCGCCATTCGACCGAAAATCTGCCAATAAACTCATAAATCGTATGGAATTGTCCGCCATCAAGCGCCGCCTCCCGGGCGGCGCTTTCCTTTGGACAGCTTTTGCCGCTCTGATTCCACCCCTGGCGCTTTATCTTCCGGGGCTAGGCGGCGGCTTTTACCTCGACGATATTCCAAATCTCGGCCCTCTATCCCAACCGGACCTATCATGGCAGCAATACATACTCAACGGCTTCTCCGGCCCGCTGGGCCGACCGCTTTCCTACCTGAGTTTCTACCTGCAGCACGCCAGCTATCCGGCACATCCGGCCCATTTCAAGGCGGTCAATCTGGCCATTCACCTTCTCAATACCGCTTTGGTATATTGGCTAACTTCGAATCTATGTAAAGCAAGAGGGATCGCCGTCACTTGGAAAACCGCTCTCTCCTGTACAATCCTGTGGGGTATTCTGCCGGTTCATATCAGCACGGTTTTGTATGTCGTGCAGCGGATGACCCTTCTATCCGCTTTTTTCGTCCTGCTTTCCTGCGCCGCATATGTCCATATCCGCCTCAAGCGCATTCCCTGGGGCAAAATGGATTATATTCTCGCAACCGGATGGGTAGGAGTCGGGTATTTAGGCGTCTTCGCCAAAGAAAACGCCATTCTGACAGGGCTGGCCTTGGCGAGCCTGGAAGCATTCTTTCTGTCAACACTACCTTGGCGGCCCGCCAGATTATGGCGGTGGATATGCTTTTACTTCCCTTTCCTGATGCTTGTCATACATCTGACGGTGCTCCGTGACATCACTGCAGGCTATGCCTCGAGAGATTTCACACTATCTGAACGTCTGCTTACCCAAAGCCGGGTCATATTCGACTACCTCAAAATCATCTTGGCGCCCGACCTCAACGATTTGACGCTGTATCATGACAACTTCCCCGTCTCAAGATCGGTCGGTCTTCAAGAACTGTGGTCTCTGACAGGTCTGGCCACATGCCTCACGCTGATCATCAAGGGACGCCACAGATGGTGGTTTCCCCTTTCCTTCGCATTGACTTGGTTTTTTTCCCTGCACCTTCTGGAATCCACCATCATTCCACTTGAAATCTACTTTGAACACAGAAATTATCTGCCATCGGTCGGACTGATTGTGGGACTGTTCTTTCTGGCCAAAGAAGCCATACGACGCGCCCAGAAACGGGTTCGCCCCTCTATCCCCCATACAGCCTTAGGTATCATGATGGCATGGATGGCCACCATAACCGCCGTGGAAAGCAAAACCTGGGGTAATCCTCTGCAATTCGTCAGCGCGGCATGGTACAAAAACCCTGACTCGCTGCGCACCATGCAAGAGCTCTCATCTTTTTATCTCGCCCATAACAAGATAGGAGTCGCCTATCAACTACAATCCCGATGGAAGCAGGCACATCCCGAAAAATACACGCCGGGCATTGACCTTCGTATTTTGATGCTTTCCTGCCTGGATCCAAAAATACCCTTTCAATGGGACGAGAACATGCGGCATGCCTTCCTGACCGGCAAACTCGATATGTCCGTTGACGTACTCCAAGAAATCTTGGATCGGAAAATAGCAGGTCAATGCGAACATTTGAGGTGGCAAGACTACCAAGACATCCTCGACAGCTTTGCCAATAACCCCAATTACCGGAAGAACGGCCGCGTTTTTCTGTTTCTGAAAAAATTCAAAACCATCTCATCCTACGTAACCGGGGATCTGGAACAGGCCCTGACCACTGTCATCTCAGACATCAATCTGGAAACCGTGGACTTCGATTACCTGTTACTGGCGGCCAGTATCGCTTATGAAGCGAATGCAAAGGCCGAATTCAGGAAAGTGGCCACAATCATTCGGGCGCGTTATCCCTATGAATGGATAAAATTGGGAAAACACCAAAGGGATCTCGTGCAAAAAATCCACTCCGCTCGACTCTGAAAAGCCATAAGCACTATACAATAATTTCCTGAATTCTGAGCCGTATTAAATCAATAGGTTACCCTCAGCAGAGCTTGGACAATTTATACTCTGGTGCTTTATACTGACTCATCACGACGCGTTTTGATTTGGCCGCCCAATGTCCGTCATCGAGCTTTACGAAAAACTCTCCTCCGCCCCGGACGACAAAACCCGGGCACGCATCATCGCCGAGGCGTTCGAAACCCTGGAAGAACGTTATCCACGCCTGTCCGATGTCGCGACCCGTCAGGATCTGAGCGAGGCAGAACTCCGCCTGATCAAGGAAATCGAGCAAGTTCGGGCCGAAATCAAGGAAACCGAACTCAACCTGCAGAAGGAGATCGAGCAGGTACGCGCCGAAATCAAGGAAACCGAACTCAACCTGCAGAAGGAGGTCGAGCAGGTACGCGCCGAAATCAAGGAAACCGAGCTCAACCTGCAGAAGGAAATCGAGCAGGTTCGGGCTGACCTCCGTCTGGAGATCAAGGCGGTGGAAGTCCGCCTCACGCAGGCGATCCATCGTCAGACGCTCTGGGTCATCGGGTCAGTTGGCGCCATCATCACCCTGATCCGCTTGATGGAATGGTTCCTGAAGCATCTACCGAACTAGATTCTACAGGCGACAGGCGCAGACACCCGCCCCCCTTCTGATTTTGAGAAGGGGGGAGATAAAGATAATCGTCAGGCCCAGTATTTTCTCAAGGCCTTGAATTTTTCCAATGCCTCCTTGACCTTGAGGTTGATCGCCTCGTCCTGGAGTTCGTTGTTCTTGTAGATACGATCCAACAGCCCTTCCTTGACCAAGGCCTCCTTGAGCCAGCGCTTGGCGAAGCGGTAATTGGTGGGAACTGCCGCGGTTTCACCCGTGTCGGGATGGCGGAACTGCTTCACCCGGGCGATCTCCTCTTCACTCGGAGCCGCCTCGGCGGTGGTTTCGGCCTCTGCCCCGGGCGCCTGTTCGGCCTGGACGGGAGCCGCCTCCGGTTGGCTTGCGGTCGGTTGCTCGTCACAACCGGTTCTCAAGGTGGTGACCACGATGTAAAGGATATACACTACGAACAGGATGGTCAGTCCGGTCATCAATGTCACAATCATCGGTTTCCTCCCCTTTGCACTGCTGAATGGATCTTATATTTTTACTTGGGTTGGTCAATCGACTCTGACCAATATCTCCCCTCTGCCGACCGATCCCAGATCACCTCCATAGCGGTGAACGCGGTTGAAAGTGTTTCCAGGTTCCGAAAAACGGCTGCCGAGCGGCCTCAACGCCGCGAACCACAAAGGCAGATAGGACAGCGTATGGGTACCGCAATCTCCGAAGGTGGGTGGAATGTGCCTGGGCCTTTGCCACAGGAGCAAAGTTCCACGGCGCAAGGCGTATCCTGGATAATCACCGGTCGTCCCCATCACTGCAATCGTACCAGCAATCATCCGTGAGGCACAGTAATGACCCACATTTCCTTCGACCAGGATGATGCCCCGCCGCATTTCATCGCCACAACGATCTCCGGCGTTTCCTTTCACCAACACGACCCCGCCGCGCATCCCCCGTTTGTTTCCAGGGAGGGCCGCGCCCAAGAAATCACCGGCGTCCCCATCGATCCGGATCGTTCCACCCCGCATCTGGCAGGCGGAAAAGATACCGGTGTTTCCGGTCACCTCGATGGAACCGGATTTCAGCCCCATTCCAAGATACGCCCCGGCATCCCCTTTCACTTTGATGTCCATCTCCGAGGCGTCCCTGCCGATGTAGTCCAGCCGATCACAGGCACGTTCGATGGTCAGCCTGGAAGGATCGCCCGGCTGAATGTCGAAAAGCTCATCGACCCGTAACCTGCGCCTGCCGGACCACAGCTTCAAGGCGGCGGTTTCGGCCAGGGTCAGATGGGTAACCGCCGACAACGGCGACATGTCCACCCTGCGCCGGGGGGGCTCCTTCAGTGTGAGCGTCAGTCCAGTCATGCCATGATCTCCCGCAGATGAAAATGGTATGGGCCCAGCTTTCCGCCGTAGTTACCCGCGCTGATGCGGCGGATGCCGTTACCCACTCCAAGGTCGCAGACAGCCTCGATGCCGGCGCGCATCGCCTTGTCGATATCCTCCTTGGTCAGCCCGTCGATGACGATCTCCATCACCGACTCGATCTCCGGCGACAACTGGGTTTGGGTCACTCCTTTCAGGGTGGGGCAGAAAGCGTCGTTGGTGCTGGCGTTGAGCGCCTTGTATTTGGATCCGACCTTGGAACCGGAGCGCACCACCCCCCCTGGAAAAGGCATGATCACATTGGGCACCTTTTTCATTGCCGCCACCGCCGCCTCACAAGCCGCCAGAGCCTGGGGCTGGGATTCGGCCAGGATCAGGAAGTTTCCGCCCCCCACCGCATCCACCATGTATGTGGCCTCTTCGGCCAGAAACTCGCCGTCCATCACCGGGATTCGCCAGTAACGCTTGCCGGCGATGAGTTTGGAAATCTGGAAGCCGTCGCCATAGAAGCGCATGTTTTCACCCAAGGGAATCGGCTTGCCGGAATCGATGCCGGCGAACAAGGCCGATGTGGGGGAAGTCAACACGCACTGGCCGGCCCGGGTCTGGACCTGCTTGGTCAGCCCCTTGCCGCCCATGGCGAAAAAAAGGACCGATAAGCCGGGACGGCCGTCGGGGGTTTCCGCCGGGGACAATTCCCGCTCGATTCCCGCCTCGCAGCCGCAGGCGATCACCGAGGTGGCGAAACCGGACATGGCGCGGGCGGCATGATAGGCCCATTCCAGATTGAGGGCGGTGATGATCACCCGGGTGGCCTTCATGGGAAAGGCCTCGGCGAAGGTGTCGTCGATGGCGATTCCATTGATGATCATACGCCGCGTCCTCCCCAGCAGGGGTGGATGGTGACGCTGCCGCGGCCGTCTTCCGAGATTTCGTCGGCCTGAATGATGAAATTGTCCAGTTTCATGGTTTGATAACGGTCGAAGTAGCTTGCCAGTCGTTTTTCTATGCCCGGATCGTATTCCGGCTTGACCACATGGGTCGTGCCCCAGACCACGTCCACCACCTGGCCGTCCCGGACGACCAACCGGCCATCCTTGAAGACGTATTTGGGCCGGCTGAACATCTTTTCCCTGTCATCGTCCGGCACATAGACGGTGATGTCGGCGGCCGCCCCCGCTCCCAGATGGCCGCGGTCCGACAACCCCACCAGTTCTGCGGCGGCGGCGCGGGTCATCACGGCGATTTCGTAGAGGGAATACTCGCGCTCGATGGAAGCCAGAGTGGTCATTCTCTGCGCTTCGGGATGGAGCCTGGACAGCTGTTCGTTGCGGAAGCTGCGATCCATCAACAGGCGGATCAGGTGGGGATAACTGGTGAAAGGCGCACCATTGGGATGATCGGTGGTCAGAAACACCCGCCAGGGATCCTCCACCAACAGGAAGATTTCCAGCCCGATGGCCCATTGCAAGGCGTTGACGAAGTTTTTGTCGCGGTAGCGGAAAGGCACCACGCCGCAACCGGCGTCGCATTCGATGTCCATGCAGACCCACTTGTGAGGATGGGCATGACCGGCATTGGCGTGTTGGTGCATAGCGTCGCCGGATGCGGTGACCGTCTGGCCGAAGAGAATCTGTCCCACATCCACCGTCACATTAGGATTGGCGTTGATGGCTTCGGCGATTCTGGCCGCTCCCGAGGAAAAGTTGAAATCCCCCTCGGTTCCGTAACTGTGGAACTGGATATGGGTCAAGTGGATCGGCAGGCCCTCGATGCCGCTGATGGTCTTCAGGGTCGTCTCCACGTTGCCGGGCACCCCCAGGTTGCAGCCGTGGACATGGAGCGGATGGGGGACGGCCAGTTCGTTCACCGCCGTGGCCAGCACTTTCAACACCTGGCGCGGAGTGACGCCGTAATAGGTGTGCTCCTCGTCCAGATCGAGCGCCCGCTGGTTGAACTTGAAGGCACTGATTCCACCCGGATTGACCACTTTGACGCCGATACACTGGCTGGCGTTGAGGGTGAAGGCCACATAGTCGTTGATGGCCTTCTGATCCGCGCCGTCGTGCATCATCCTGAGCAGAAAATCGTCGCTCCCCAGCATCACATACCCGCCCTTGTCCAGGATCGGGATGTCCCCCATCTCCATATGGGCCTGGCGGGCATTGACCGGTAGCACGGCGGGTTCGAAGGCCGCGGTGAAACCCATTTCGGCGTAGCGGTAGCCGGTGGTCAGGGTGCTGGGCGCCGCATGGCCGCAACCTGAGCGCAGATGTTCGGTATGGGCCACCGGATCGGCGCGGTGATCCTCGGGCAACAGGGTTCGGGCGATATTGACCTTGCCGCCCCCGATATGGGTATGCATGTCGATGGCACCCGCCATCACCACCATGCCGCGCAGATCGTATTCCTGATCCACCCGGGCGCCCGCAGGTGGATCCACGATGCGGCCATCCTGAATGTAGAGGTCGTGAACCCGGCCGTTGACGCGGTGGGCCGGATCGTAAACCGTACCGCCGGTAAGTTTGATCAGCATCCGGAAGATCCTTTTATCGATTGAGTTTTCAAGAAGAAAGCTTGGCGCGCACGGCACGCTCGATAGCTTCGAGCACCTGGGCGCTGCTGGGCAGACCGCTGTCACGCAACTTGAACAGACGCACCGCCACCACGTTGTCCGTCCGGTAAGTGTGGCCGGCATGGTCGATCCCCGGCACACCGACGGGAATATAAACCTCGGGCGGTTGGTCGAAATTCATGCCACCCCGCCCCAGCACCACGGTCGGCACACCGACACGGGGGGGAAGACGGGAGCTGTTGTAGGCCGACAACCAGAGCAGTGCATCGACCTCCCCCTCCTCCAGCAATCTTTCGGTTGCATTCAGATAGGGATCGTATTCGGGAATACCCCGACTGAAGCGGACCCGTACAGGATACCCTGTCTGCCACCCACACACCTGCGTGGCGGTCTGGTCTCCCTCCCTGCCCCCCAGAGGCAGACCGGAACAGCGGGTACGCTGGTTGAGGTCCTTGATCATCTCGCAGGTGATTTGCACCGTCAGTTCCGCATGTTCCCACTCCAAGGCCCCCGCAGCCCAGGCAATCACGCCATAGTTCGCGCTTTTCAAGCGCCCGGCCAGCTCCTTCAACGCCTGAATTTCGATGCCGCCGACCGAATCGACACCCACCGGCCGGTCGTTCACCAAAAGACGCAGCATCGAAACCACGGCGGGAAGATCCCTGTCTTCACACGCCAACACCGTGGGTTTGCGCCCATCGGGAGAGACGGAAGCATAACCGGAAGGGGCTTTGCCGAGATAGACCACCTCCCTGTCGGCCGCTTCGACGAACATGCCATCGACCCAGATATGGCGCTGGAAAAAACGCGGAAACAGCGATTCCACATCCGTTCCCACCACCAACAGAAGATCCGCCCTGTTCTTGACTTCCGCCAGGGTGGTGGTCATCCAGCCGCTGTCCTGAAGCACCAGAATGTTGCGCATCGCGGCCCGGCTGTTCATGTTGTCCACCACCGCGCCCAGACGGTCCGCCAACGAGAGCGCCGCCCGCATGCCCGCCACATCGGTGGCCAGTCCGGCGAGCAGAGGCAATTCAGCTTCCGCCAGAACGGCGGCCGCCCTCTCCACGGCCTCTTCCAGCGATACCGGCTTGCCGGAAATCATCGGCCGGGTTTCTCCCAAAGGCTGCTCGAACGCCTCCCTGGTCACCGCGTCCCCGTTCTCCAGGACTTCGATCCGGCTGCCGGAAACCCGGATTTTCAAATCATCGGAACCGATCCCGCAAAACGGACTGGGAACGTGCTCCCAAACTCCCTGTTCATTCCTGTTCGCCATGCCAATCCTCGATTGTTCCCATACCAGGCAAAATTTGAGTGATTATAGCAACCCCGGCGCCAGGAACTCCAGCCAGCGTCATGCCGCAAGGCGATCGCATGACCGCCGTTTTTCCGTCCAGATTTTGCACGACATCAAAGCCCCTTCCCTACGGGAGATCCGGGCTTTCCTTCTGGAAGGATAGGGGCTGGCAGGCTGAGGGCAAAAATTACCGGATTTCAACGGGTTCGGCGCATCGAACAGACAGGCGGATGGCCCGGATGACTCGAAGCGGCGGGAAACGCGGCCAAAGGCTCACTGCCGGGTGCCCGCGTACAGCAGAATTTCCCCCTTGTTCAATTCGATGGAGTCACCGCTCCAACGCTGATAGGGACCGTTCAGGTAGAGGTCTTCAACCGTGAAGCCCAGTTTGCGCAGATAGATCAAGATGGTACGGATGATGGGGGGACGGTAGGTGGTGTCGTAATTGAAGGTGGGCAAAAGTTCGGCCGGTTGGGTGGAAATGAGGGTGCCCCGCACCATGCCCGCGCCCGGCCGCATGCCCAACCGCCCCATCACGACCACGGTGCCGGCTTTCATGCTGACACCGGTGAAATCGCCGCTGTCGCCTCCAATGGCGATCAGACCGCGTCGCATGCCGTGGCCGACTTCGTTGCCGGCGTTGCCGTGGACGATGATCTCGCCCCCCAGCATACCCACCGGCACCCCCCGGACCGCACAGCCCACCATGTGCCCGGCATCGCCGCGGATGGTGATCCGCCCACCCGACATCTCCCGCCCGACCCAGTCACCGGCATTGCCGGTGACCACGATTTCGCCGCCGCGCATCTCCGCTCCCAGATGCGCCCCGACATCCCCCTCGATCCGCAGACGGCCCGTGCTCATGCCGTTGCCGATGAGCTTGACCTTGGACAGATCACCTTCCACCGTCACCGTACCGTCTCTGGCTTCCCCCTGAACGGAAAAGAAATCTCCCAGCCTGGCCTTCTCGTTGCCGTGAAAGACGGGCAATTCAGCCGCTTTATCAGCGCTCAGACCCATCAACATGTCGGGACAGATGGCTTCCGCCTCGAGCGGAACCTCGGGAACCGCGTGCAACGTCAATCTCATGTTCCCCCCTGCAAAATGTCGTGGAGCCGCAATTGAAACTGGCCCAGATCGCCCCCATAGTTCCCGGCGGTAATCTGGACGATCCCCTCTCCCGCCGCCGCCTGAATGCCACGCCGCATGGCTTCGGCCACGGCCGGCTCGTCAAGCCCGTCGATGACGATTTCGAGCACACAGGAAACCGACTCGGGAAGACAGGTTTCAGGCACCCGACCTCTCAACGAGGGACAATAGGCATCGTTGGTGGAAGCAGGCAGGGCCTTGTAGCGCGAGCCGGGCTTGCTGCCGCTTCGCACCACCCCGTCCGGGAACGGCAGAATCACCCCCGGCACCTCCATGGCGTCCACCGCCGCTTCCACCGCATCGAGGGTGGCGGTCAGATCCTCGCCCAGCACCAGGAAGTTGCCACCCCCCACCGCCGGCTGAACGCCGAAGGATTCCTCGACGACGAATTCGCCTTCCATCACCGGAATCCGCCATAGCCGGGAATCGCCCAGAACCTTGCTGGCTTGATAACCGTCGCCGAAATAACGCAGCTTGCCGCCGACCACCACTCTTTCTTCCGCCTCCAGACCGTTATAGCAGGCGGTGGTGGGACAGGTCATGACGCACTGGCCGATTCTTTCCACCAGCCGGTTCCCAACGCCTTTGGGACTGCCTGCGAACAGCAGCACGCTGACCCCCGGCCTGCCGTCGGGCGTCTCTTCGGCGGGAACCGTCCGTTCGATGCCCGCCTCGCACTTGCAACCGATGACCGACGTGGCGAAACCGGTCATGGAACGGGCCGCCGCCATGGCCCACTTTTCATTTTCGCCGGTGATGATCACCCGGGCGCCCCACATGGCGAAAGCCTCGGCGAAGGTATCGATGATTTCCGTCGATTCGATGAACATGATCTCGTCTGACTCAGGGTTGGGATTGGCCCGTCGGCACCGTCACCCCGCGGGCGATGTAGTGGTCGGACACCGGATAATTCTCGAACTGGACCGAATAGTAATCCTCGAAGAAAGGCTTCAGAACCCTTTCGATCTCCGGATTATACGAAGGTGAGACATGATAGACGCTGCCTTCGTGATCGAAGCGGAACTCGTGATTGTCGATAAACAGTTCCCCACCTTTGATGACATAGCGGGCGGCGTTGAACATGGCCTCCTTGTCTTCCATCTCGTCGTAGATGGTGATGTCGGCGTCGGCCCCCACCCCCAGATGGCCCTTGTTTTCCAGCCCCAGCAGCCTGGCGGGGCCGGCGCGGGTGACGATGACGATCTCCCGCATGGTGAATTCGCGGTCGATGTCGAGCAGGCTGGTGTTGGCGATGGCCTTGGGATTGGCCCTTTTCGCCTGCTCGTCGCGGAACGGCTTGTCCATGAGCAGGCGGATCAGCCTGGGATAGTTTTCGAACGAGCCGCCATTGGGGTGATCGGTGGAAAGCACCATGCGCCAGGGATCCTTGGACAGCAGAAACAGCTCCAGCCCGATCGCCCACTGGATCGCATGGGTGTAGACGTGCTCCTGATAGGAAAAAGGGATGATGCCGCAGCCGCTCTCGCATTCGGTGTCGGCATTGATCCACTTGTCCTTGGACATGTTGCGGAGCAGCCATGTCAGGGGGGCGTCGGCGGTCATGATGGTAGCCTTGCCGAACATCACCTGACCGACGTCGGCGCTGATATTGGGATGCTCGTTGATGTAATCGACGATCTGCCTGGCGGCCGAGGTCGGATTCTTGCCCACTTCGCCGCCATAGCTGTGGAACTGGATGTGGGTGATGTGCGCCCTGCGGCCATCGGCCGTCTTCATGGTCTCCAGGGTGGTGGCGTAATTGCCGCTGTGGCCGAGATTGTTGCAGTGGATATGGGCCGGATGAGGCAACCCCAGGTCGTTGCTGACATCGATCAGCGCCTTGATGATCTTGCGCGGCGTCAGATCGAAGCCGCTGATGGGCTGATCGAGATCGTGGACGTTGGAGTTCTTGCGCCCTTTCCACGGCTCGTCTCCGCCGGGATTGACCAGCTTGATGGCATACGCCTTGGATTTGTTCAACCACCAGGCCACCGCATCGCGGAATTCGGCGTGACGCCCTTGCTCCAGCAACTGGTTGAGGCACACGTTGTTGGCCAGCAGCAGATAGAAACCCTTGTCCACCACCGGCGTATCGTGGAGTTCCTCCAGGGTGTGACGGGCGCCCATGGGCGGCACCGCCGCCTCCATTGCGGTGGTGTAGCCCAAGGTGGCGTAGCGGTAGCCGGTGGTGAAAGTGGAAGGGACGGTGCCGCCGGTTCCCGAGCGCAACGCCCCGACCCGCGGCTGCACGTCGTGGCGATGGTCCTCCGGCTGGAACTTGCGCGCCAGATTGACCTTGTGGCCGGCGATGTGACAGTGCATATCGACCCCGCCCGGCATCACCACCTTGCCCGCGGCGTCGATGACCTTGGCATCGTCCGCCACGCTTTCGACGATCTTTCCATCCCGGATACAGACGTCCCGGATCTCCCCGTCGATATCGTTGATGGGGTCGTAAACCCTGCCGTTGATGATTTTGAGCTCGGAACCCATGGAATCTCCCTGCTGTCTGTCCAGGTTAAACCGCTTTCTCAGCCCAAGGCGCGGAGAAAAGCCTTCGGGATCTGGGCACGCTGTGGCGAAAATTCAAATCTATGCCACCTCCCTGCGCCCGATCCCCTTCAACTCGCACACCCGTTCCTTGATCGCCCGCAGAATCTCCTCGTCGCAAGGATAGGGAGAGTCGAAAGCCGGCCGCAGCGGCAGGGCCACGTTGTCCATCCGGTACACAGTTCCCGGTACATTGATCCCATAGGCGGCGACGGTAAAGGCCACCCTCGCCAGTTGACTGGTGCGGGTGGGCTTGGGGTCGAGGGTGATCACCGGGATGGTCTTCAGATGCTCGATCGCCCTGCGGGGAAAATTGGCGGCGGGATCGCTGGCGATCACCAGCAAGGCGTCGGCATCCCCCCGCGCCAGCACATCCACGGTGGTGAATTCCCCCGGGTTGAAGCGCGGATAGCCCCGGTTGAAGTTGACCCCGAAGGGATAGCCGGTCTGCCAGGAGACCACGTTGTCGGCGCCGGTAACGTTACCGTGCCCGCGCACCGGGTTGGCGACGAAATGGGTGAAAGCGTTCAGATCCGTGGCCAGGGCCAGAAGCGCCGAAACGTTGAAATGACGCCCCCGGGTCATGCTCAGCCCCATGCCGAAGAAAATCACTCCGAACTGGCAGTTCTTCATCCGCTCCACCAGATCCTGGAGCGTCTCCAGGGAGATGCCGGTACGCGCCTCGATACTGTCATCGACATATTTCCCCCGCACCAGCGCCCGCAGCGCCCACAGCACCTCGAAATCGCTGCCGGGCCTGACCTGCAGGAAAATATCGGCCTCCGAAGCGCTGCGGGTCTTGCGCACGTCCACCATCGCGATGGTGCGGTCGGCGCGCCCGCCGGGAAGATAGGCCGCTTTGGCCTTGGCCGAATAGCGCTCGAAATGCCGGGGATGGGCTTCGACCGGATTGCCGCCCCAGTACAGGATGAAATCGGCGCGGTTCTTGATCTCGCCCAGGCTCGCCGTACTCTCGCCGGTTCCCTGGAAGGCCATGCCGCTGGGACCATGACAAACCGAGGTGGTGGTGTCGATGTTGCCGTTGACGAAATCGGCAATGGCCACCGCTTCCTTTTGCGCCTCGCAGGTGGTGTCGCTGAGGCCGTAAACGGCGGGGAATCTGGCCTCGACCAGGATCCTGGCGGCGGCGTCCACCGCCTCCTCCAAACCGGCCTCTTTGCCATCGACCAGCGCCACCGGATAATCCTCGATCCTGTGTTCCAGAAACCAGGCCCGCCCCAGTTCACAGGCGTTGCCGGCCCGGGTGATGCTTTTGCCCTCGGGAGCGACGACCAGCTCGATGTCGTCACAGACACAACCGCAAAAAGTGCAGACGGCGTTGTGGATCGTTTTCGCTTCACTCATGACGCTTACCTCTGGGTGTCTGACGGAGACGTCGCCAAGGCCGGTTCGTGCCCTGCGGTCTTCACTTTTAACCAAACCGGGGTTATTTTTCAACATGAATTTTTCTATTTCCTGAAAATACCGTATATTTTTCCCCCATCGTCAGGATCGCAACCAAACCTCGCCGGGAGAACAACATGGCCGAACGCATCACCCTGATACCGGTTCGCACCAGCCGCCAGGGCACGTCCCTCAACGCCGGAAAACTGAAGAAGGAGTATGTCAACGAGACCTCCACGGTCGAACTGCACCGCGAGGACATGGCCAGATGGGGACTGAAAAAGGGCGACCGGGTCAGGCTCAAATCCTCCGGAGGACAACAGGCCATCGTCGCCTGCAAGGAACGAAAGGGGGACGACGCCACCCCCGGGCTGGCGTTCATGGCCTATGGCCCGGTCTCGAGCCTGTTCATGGATGACGATACGGCGGGCACCGGCATGCCTTCCTCCAAACACCTGGAAGTGGAAATCGAAGGCCCTGTCGCCGAAGACGGTTCCCTGATCGAACGCGCGCCCGCCATCCAAAGCCCGGCGCAACCTGTGACGGGACAACCCGGCAGCCCGCTGACCCCGCAGCAACTGGCGTTCCTCGATTCGCTGATGCGCGAACCGCTGTCCCCCACCCAGGCGGCCTGGCTCAGCGGTTATTTCGCCGCCATCTGCGGCATGCCCACCACCGCCCAGGCTCCTGCGGCGCAGACCCCCGCGAACCTGCCGCTGATGACCATTCTCTATGGTTCCCACACCGGCAATGGCGAAGGAATCGCCGAAACCCTGATGGATATGGCCTCGGAAAAGGGGTTCAATGCCAGGGTGGTGGACATGGAGGCGTTCGATCCCGAAGAGTTGAAAAAAGAGCAAATACTTTTTGTCATCGTCAGTACCCACGGCGAGGGCGACCCGCCTCTGGCGGCGGAAAAACTCCATGCCTGGCTGAAAGACTATTCCGGCCCGCCGCTGGAGAAGATCCGGTACGCGGTCTTCGCCCTGGGCGATAGCAGCTACCAGTTCTACTGCCAGACCGGCAAGGATTTCGACCAGTACCTGGAAAAAGCGGGCGCCAAACGGATCATGGAGCGGGTCGACGCCGACGTGGATTTCGAGGAACCGGCCGAGGAATGGATGGCCAGGGCGTTGGAGAAATACCAGCAGCTTGCCGGTGGCGCCGCCGATGCCACCACCGCGACCTCAACCACCGCCGGGAAAAAAACCGGCGTCAGCAAAACCAACCCCCACCCTGCCCCGGTGATGGTCAACATCAACCTCAACGGCGAGGGTTCGGCCAAGGAAACCCGTCATATCGAGATCGGCCTGGAGGGTTCGGGCGTCACCTACGAACCGGGGGATGCCCTGGGCGTCTATCCCGCCAACAATCCATCCTATGTGGAGGATCTTTTGGCGGTCCTTCCTTTCAACGGCGACGAAACCGTGAACGTGGGCAAAGAATCCATGCCCCTGCGCCAAGCCTTCATCGACAAACTCGACATCACCACCCTGACCCGTCCTGTGATGGAGAAATACGCCGAACTGACCGGCGCCGCCGAACTGAAATCCCTGCTGGAAAGCGGCGACGCCAGGGCTTTCAGTGACTATACGTGGGGGCGCCAGATTCTCGACCTGGTCGGCGAATACCCGCCGGGCGGGATCGACCCCCAGCAATTCGTCGATCTGCTGCGCAAGATCCCGGCCCGGCTCTACTCCATCGCCTCCAGCCTCAAGGCTTTCCCGGAGCAGGTGCACCTGCTGGTGGGGGTGGTGCGCTACCGCAGCTTCGGCCGTGACCGCGAAGGGGTGTGCTCCAGCTTCCTCGCCCGGGCCGAAGTGGGAAAGAAACTGCCCATCTACGTCCAGCCCAACAAGAATTTCCGTCTGCCGGAAAGCGGCGACACCCCCATCATCATGGTCGGCCCCGGCACAGGACTCGCCCCCTTCCGCGCCTTCCTGCAAGAGCGCCGGGCCAGTGGCGCCGGTGGCAGGAACTGGCTGCTGTTCGGCGACCAACACCAGGCCACCGACTATCTCTATGGCGAGGAACTGGACAAGATGCACGAAGAAGGCTTCCTGACCCGCCTGGATCTGGCCTTCTCACGAGATCAGGAGCGCAAGATCTACGTCCAGCACCGGATGCTGGAAAACGCCCGGGAACTCTATGGCTGGCTGGAAGAAGGCGCCTGTTTCTATGTCTGCGGCGACGCCGAAAGAATGGCCAAGGACGTCCACCAGGCACTGATCGACATCGTGGCCCGGGAAGGCGGGAAATCGAAGGAACAGGCCGAGGAATACATCGACAACCTGGCCAGCACCCGGCGCTACCTCAGAGATGTCTACTGATAGTTCCTAAGCGCCGATTTTGGTACAATTTGCGCTTCCGCCCCGATAGCTCAGCTGGATAGAGCGTCCCCCTCCTAAGGGGAAGGCCCCAGGTTCGAATCCTGGTCGGGGCGCCAATTATTTCAATTCTCCGCCTTAACTACGGTTTGATCGGCGTGCCCAAATCGTGACGCACCTCCGCCACAAGCCGAAAAGATCGGCCGATCAATTTTCTGGGCATCATGGTGATTCATCACCGAAAAGGAATACGCTTGGCTTCCCTTTTTCCTTCATGAACCCACGGTACATACCGGGGGTGTTGAACTCCATGATGACATGCCCCCGCCGGTCCAGGCCGATAACACCACCACTGCCTCCGATCTTTCCGAGCTTGCGGCCGATCACTTCACGCGCCGCCTCCTGCAGTGACTGCCCCCGATATTTCATCCTGGCGGCGATGTCGTAGGCGACGACGTTGCGGATGAAGAACTCACCGTGACCTGTGGCCGAAATGCCGCAGGTTTCATTGTCCGCATAGGTACCGGCACCAATCACGGCGGAATCCCCCACCCGTCCATAGCGCTTGCCAATCGTCCCGCCGGTGGAAGTACCCGCCGCGATATCGCCATGACGATCGAGCGCCACCGTCCCCACCCACAGAATTCCCATACCTATGGACAAAACATTCAGCACCTGCCCTCCCCTTACTCAGAAACTCAGGACAATCGAGCAATACCCCTATCCCCCCTTCTCCAAGAGCAGAAAAGAAGATCGGATCGTGCGATTGCCAGACTCAGAAAGTTCATTTCAGGCCATTGTATTTGTTAGACTATGAACCTGCATCAATACTTGGTGTCCAACCAGGACAATCGCACGAACCGGTTTCCCCCCCTCTCCCTTTGGGAGAGGGGCTTCAAGGCCGTACAAAATCGAGTTTGAACGGGAAAGCCGCGGTCATACGATTGCCCTGGGTGTCCAACAGGACATCAAAAAATAAATGTGGAACTTTCCCGACACCGGGAAGTCCAATGATGCGTACCGAGGGGGCGATCTGGCTTCGACGCGGATCGCGAAACCTACAGGTGCATGCCGAGGTGCAGTGACCTCGTGAAACACGCTGCAAATCTATAGTTGCCAACGACGACAACTACGCACTCGCTGCTTAAAACCCAGTAGGGTGCCATCTGACCGGAGCCGTGCTTGTGCGTCCGGATTTCAGGTGTCATATCTCACAAGCTCGCGGAAAAACGCGTCCGGCGTGGATCCGTTAAACACTTTTCCGGACTCGCCGTTTGTCTTCCCCTCCGTTCGGGTAGCAAACGGTTAAATCAATAGAACGGATAAGCATGTAGAGCCTGAGGCGGAGGATTCGCGGACGGGGGTTCGATTCCCCCCGCCTCCACCAATTCGATTCCCGAAAACATCCTAGCCCGGATATTTCGTCATTCTGAGGTAAAGGGCCATCCAGGCGTAAACGGTTCCTGATTGGGGCTGAGTTGGGGTTGGAAGGGGGCAAATATGCTCCGGAAACGGTCCTGGCCTGAATTTGGCGCAAACGCCCCCTTACCCCCAGTGTTTG
>Ga0256839_1000057_pt1 | contig 138477 bp, 125 predicted proteins | sample 354166metaG_FD_185968 | JGI IMG/M metagenome (GOLD analysis project Ga0256839, IMG submission 185968) | Hydrothermal vent microbial communities from Mid Atlantic Ridge, Atlantic Ocean - 354-166 | ecosystem: Environmental > Aquatic > Marine > Hydrothermal vents | place: Atlantic Ocean: Mid...
ATCTGTGGCCACACCTGGCCGAGCTTGGCTTCGGCGGGCTTTACGTGCGCGAGGAAAGCGGCGGCACCGGCCTTTCGCGGCTCGATGCCACGCTTGTATTCGAAGCGCTGTCCATGGCCTGCCCTTCGGTGGCGGCGTTCCTGTCGATCCACAACATGTGCGCCGCAATGATCGACAAGTTCGGCTCGGACGATCTGCGTGCGCGCTACCTCACCGATGCGCTGGCCATGCGGAAGGTGTTATCCTACTGCCTGACCGAACCTTCCTGCGGCTCGGATGCCGCCGCCCTGTGCACCCGTGCCGAAAAACGCGATGGCACCTATGTGCTGAACGGCACCAAGGCCTTCATCTCGGGCGGGGGCTATTCGGATGCCTATGTCGTGATGGTCCGCACCGGAGGTGAAGGCGCAGGCGGCATCTCGGCGATGATCGTCGATGCCGGAACCTCGGGCCTTTCCTTTGGCGGGCTCGAGGAAAAGATGGGCTGGAAGTCCCAGGAAACCCGCCAGGTGCAGTTCGATGATTGCGCAACACCGGCCGAAAACCTGATCGGCGAAGAAGGCAGGGGCTTTCACTATGCGATGGCGGGGCTTGATGGCGGGCGCCTCAACATCTCGGCCTGTTCGCTTGGCGGTGCCCAGGAGGCGCTTTCGCGCACGCTTTCCTACATGGGCGAACGCCGGGCCTTCGGGCAGACACTGGACCGTTTCCAGGCCCTGCAGTTCCGTCTGGCCGACATGGAAACCGAGCTTCAGGCCGCACGCATCTTTCTGCGCCAGGCCGCCTGGAAGCTGGATCAGGGGGCACCCGATGCCACCAGGGCCTGCGCCATGGCCAAGCGGCTGGTAACCGAAACCGGCTCGCGCGTCGCCAACCAGTGCCTGCAGCTGCACGGCGGCTACGGATACCTTGCCGATTACGGGATCGAAAAGCTGGTCCGCGATCTGAGAGTGCATGAAATCCTTGAAGGCACCAACGAGATCATGCGCCTGATCGTGGCGCGCAGCCTGCTGGCCGCGCGTGGCTGAGGGGGCACGAAACATGGCGGATATCGAGATCAGGAAGGCCGGGTGCACCGGGCGCATCACGCTCAACCGTCCGAAGGCGCTGAACGCGCTGACCCACGAGATGTGCCTTGCAATCGAGGATGCGCTTGATCGCTGGCGCAGCGATACGGACGTGAAGATGCTGGTGATCGACGCCACGGGCGAGCGTGCCTTTTCGGCCGGCGGCGACATCGCGAAGATGTATGAAACCGGCACGGCAGGAAATTACGAATACGGCCGCCGCTTCTGGCGCGACGAATACCGGATGAACGCGAAGCTGTTCGCGTTTCCCAGGCCCGTGGCAAGCTTCATGCAGGGCTTCACCATGGGCGGGGGCGTGGGCGTGGGCTGTCATGCAAGCCACCGGGTGGTGGGCGAAAGCAGCAGGATCGCCATGCCCGAATGCGGCATCGGCCTGGTGCCCGATGTGGGCGGCTCGCTGCTGCTGGCGCGCGCGGCGGGACGGCTGGGCGAATATCTGGGCACGACAGGCACGCGGATGCAGGCGGCCGACGCAATATACGCCGGGTTTGCCGATCACTTCATTCCCGAAGCCGAATGGCCCGCCCTGATCACCGCGCTCGAAAAAACCGGCGACCGGACCCTGATCGGCAAGGCTGCCGAAGTGCCGCCCGAAGGCCCCCTGCAGGCCCTGCGCCCCGAAATTGACGTGCATTTCGCCGGCGAGGCACTCGCCGATATCCTGCGCGCCCTCGAACATGCCACCAGCGATTTCGCCAGCAAAACCCTGAACACCCTGCGCCGCAACTCGCCCCTTTCGATGGCCTGCACGGTGGAAATGGTGCACCGCCTGCGCGGCGCCGACAGCATCCGCCAGGCGCTTGCCATGGAATACCGCTTCACCTCACGCGCGATGGAGCACGGCGATTTTCTGGAAGGCATCCGTGCCGCCATCATCGACAAGGACCGCAAGCCGAAATGGAAGCACCGCCTTGGCGATCCCCTGGATCTGGCGGTTTCGGAAATGCTGAGGCCTGTCACGGGGCCGCCGCTTGTCTTTGAAAGGGAGGAAGAAAAATGAATATCGGTTTCATCGGCCTTGGCAACATGGGTGCGCCGATGGCGAAAAACCTGGCCGCGGCGGGCCATGCGGTAACGGGGTTTGACGTGGCCGCACCGGCCCCCGAAGGCGTGCAGACGGGCGAAAGCGCCGCCGCCGCCGCCGCCGGACAGGAGGTGGTGATCACCATGCTGCCCGATGGGAAAATCCTGCGCGCCGTCGCCGGTGAGGTGCTCCCGGCAATGCAGAAGGGCGCGGTGCTTCTCGATTGCTCGACAGTGGATGTGGAAAGCACCCGCGCAGTGGCCGAACAGGCGGCACGGGCCGGCGTGCTGGCGGTGGACGCCCCCGTTTCGGGCGGTGTGGGCGGCGCCGAGGCCGGCACACTCACCTTCATGGCCGGCGGCCCGGCCGAAGCCTTCGAGAAGGTGAAACCGCTGTTCGGGGTGATGGGCCGGAAAGCCGTTCACTGCGGCGATGCGGGGGCGGGCCAGGCGGCCAAGATCTGCAACAACATGATCCTCGGCGTGACCATGATCGCAACCTGCGAAGCCTTCGCCCTGGCCGACAGGCTGGGCCTCGATCGCCAGAAGATGCATGATGTCGTGTCCACCTCCTCGGGCTATAGCTGGGTGATGAACGCCTACACCCCCGCCCCCGGTATCGGCGCCGCGAGCCCGGCCGACAACGATTACCGGCCCGGTTTCGCGGCCGAGCTGATGCTGAAGGATCTGCGCCTTGCACAGCAGGCCGCACAGGCGGTGGACGCCGATACCCCGATGGGGCATTCTGCCATGGAGCTTTACGAAAGCTTCGTGGAACAGGAGGGCGGAAAGGGCATGGATTTCAGCGCGATGCTGCCGCGTTTCGAGAAACGCCGCCGGGGCGGGTGAACTGGCTTGCCGAAGCCCCGGCGCTGGCGGGGGTTGATGCGCAGACACGGGCTGCGCTGGCCCGGCTGACCCCGGCCACATTTGCACCGGGCACGGTGCTGTTCTGCCCCGGCGAAGCCGCCCGGGGCTATGTGATCGTGCTTTCGGGGCGCATCGACGTGGGGCTTTCCGCCCCCTGCGGGCGCGAAATGCTGCTTTATGCGGTCGAGCCCGGGCAATCCTGCATCCAGAGCACACTCGGCCTGATGGGCGACGAACCTTACACGGCCGAAGCGGTGGTAGCCGAGCCCACCCGTGCGGTTCTGCTGCCCAAATCGCTGTTTCTCGATCTGATGGACCGCTCCCCCGCCTTCCGGAAGATTGTCTTTACCGCCTTCGCCGGGCGCATGCAGACAATGATCCGGCTTCTCGAAAAGGTGGCTTTTCAGCGCATCGAAAGTCGCCTTGCCGGTGCGCTTCTGGAGGCGGCCGGCGCCACGGACGAGCTGCGCGCCACCCACCAGGAGCTGGCAAGCCGCCTCGGCACCGCGCGCGAGGTAATATCCCGCCGGCTTGAATCCTGGGCCCGGCGCGGCTGGATCGAAACCGCCCGCGGGCGCATCCGCCTTCTGGATCGCGAGGCCCTGGCCTTCGTTGCAGATGCAGGCACCGATCCCCATATCTGAAAGACGGAAGAACGGAAACACGCCGGCAGGGTGACAGATGTCACAGACAGGACGCCCGAGGGCGTTCATGGTGCCGGCAGTGCAATGGGACAAGGAAGGAGACACCTCATGCTGAAAAAGAACGAAGGCACCATCGACCGCGCCCTGCGTGTCATTGTCGGCGCCGGGCTTCTGATCGCCTGGTTCGTGATGGAGGACGCCAGCCCCTGGCTTCTGATCGGGATCGTCCCGCTGGCAACGGGGCTTCTGGGCACCTGCCCGATCTATTCCATCCTCGGGATCAATACCTGCCCGCTGAAAGACAGGGACTCCTGAACCAGGCCGGGCCACGGGAACGGGCACCGGTTTTGCCTGATGCCCGGTTGTCCTGCGGTGATGACAACAGAAAACAGCCCGGTGCACCACCCCCCGCGGAACGGCAAGCGCAATCCGCCCTCAGCCGGCCCTATCCTGCCCGGTCTTCGAGCATGGCACAGAGGGATTCCCTGTGGCGCATCACCATGCGCCGGCCCTCTTCGATCGCTTCCTCGGCGCGGTAAAGTTCATAGACGCGAATATCGTCAAGACGGGCGTTCAGCAGCACATGCGGCGGATCGCCTGCCAGGCGGCTGCGGCGGATTTCATCGGTCATCATGTTGATGGCCGCATTCACCACGGTGAAGTAGCCCGGCGCCCGGCTGCCGTTCCGGTCGTCAGCCGGATTGCCGGCCCGGTCACCCGCCCGGCTGTCCGGCGGCACCAGCAGACCCGACAGCGCACCAAGGCCCATGGCCGGCAGGCGCCCGGCAAGCTCGGCCGCCACGGCGCGCAGCGGCGAAGGTGCCGCACGGGCATGCACGGCGCGGCGGATACGGCCGCTCATCAGATGCGCATCCGGATTGACGGCAATCACCACATCCGCCCCGAGCGCACGCGCGATGGTTACCGGCACCGGGTTCGTCATGCCGCCATCAAGCAGCCAGCGGCCATCGCGATACACCGGCCCCAGAACCCCCGGCAATGCCGCCGATGCCTGCACCGCACTGGCCAGGGGGCCACTTTTCAGCCAGATCTCGCGACCGGTTGCCATGTCGCTGGCCACCGCCCGGAAAGGCAGCCGCAGATCCTCGATGCGCGCGGGCGCACCGATCTGCTGCAGCAGATCGGCAATGGCTTTGCCCCCCACCAGACCGCCGCCGGCAAGATCGATCTCGATCAGGTTCAGGAACCGGGGAAGGGTAAGCGCGCGCGCCCAGTCCTCGAGCGCATCAAGACAGCCCGCCGCATGGGCCGCCCCCACCAGGGCCCCCATCGAGCAGCCGCTGACCACAGCGGGGCGAATCCCCAGCTCCTCAAGGCCACGCAGCACGCCCACATGGCACCACCCCCGCGCCCCGCCGCTGCCAAGCGCAAGGCCGATGACGGGGCTGCCGGCGCGCTGCGTCATGCCCCGGCGCCTATTCTGCCGCCTGCCGCGCGGCGGCCAGCACCGCCTTCAGATAGTGCCCGGTGTGGCTGCCCTGCGTCGCAGCCACCTCTTCTGGGGTGCCCGCAGCCACCACGCGCCCGCCGCCATCGCCCCCTTCGGGGCCGATGTCGATGATGTGATCGGCGGTCTTGATGACATCGAGATTGTGTTCGATCACCACCACCGTGTTGCCCTGCTCGACCAGCTCGTGCAGCACTTCCAGAAGTTTCTTCACGTCCTCGAAATGCAGCCCCGTGGTGGGCTCGTCAAGAATGTAGAGCGTGCGCCCCGTGGCCCGCCGCGACAGCTCCTTCGACAGCTTCACCCGCTGCGCCTCGCCGCCCGAAAGCGTGGTGGCCTGCTGGCCCACCTTGATGTAGCCAAGGCCCACCCGGTGCAGCGCCTCCATCTTGTCGCGGATCGCGGGCACGGCCCTGAAAAAGTCGCGCGCCTCTTCAACCGTCATGTCAAGAACATCGGCTATGCTCTTGCCCTTGAACCTTATTTCCAGAGTTTCGCGATTGTAGCGGGCGCCCTTGCAGGTTTCGCATGTCACATAGACATCGGGCAGGAAATGCATCTCGATGCGGATCACCCCATCGCCCTTGCAGGCCTCGCAGCGCCCGCCCTTGACGTTGAAGGAAAAACGCCCCGGCCTGTAACCGCGCGCCCCGGCCTCGGGCAGGCCGGCAAACCAGTCGCGGATCGGGGTGAAGGCACCGGTATAGGTGGCCGGGTTCGAACGCGGCGTGCGCCCGATGGGGCGCTGGTCGATGTCGATCACCTTGTCGAGGTGTTCGAGGCCTGTGATCGCTTCCGACGGCGCCGGAGTCTGACGGGCACCGTTGAGGCGCATCGAGGCCGCCTTGAACAGGGTTTCGATGGTCAGCGTGGACTTGCCGCTGCCCGAAACCCCGGTGACGCAGACGAACTTGCCAAGCGGAAAATCGACGGTAATGTTCTTCAGGTTGTTGCCGCTGGCGCCTTTCACGGTGATCTTCTTCCCGTTGCCCTTCCGACGCATGTCGGGCAGCGGAATGGCACGACGGCCCGACAGGTAGGCGCCGGTCAGCGAATCGGGATTCGCCGCAATCCTTGCCGGGGTGCCCGCGGCCACCACCCGCCCGCCGTGCACACCGGCGCCGGGGCCGATGTCAAGCACATGATCCGCGCTGCGGATCGCTTCTTCGTCATGCTCGACCACGATCACCGTATTGCCCTGATCGCGCAGGTTCACGAGCGTTTCCAGAAGCCGGCCGTTATCACGCTGGTGCAGGCCGATCGAGGGCTCGTCCAGCACGTAAAGCACGCCGGTAAGGCCCGAACCGATCTGGCTGGCCAGCCGGATACGCTGACTTTCGCCGCCCGAAAGGGTGCCGCTGGCGCGTGCAAGCGTCAGATAGTCAAGCCCGACATTGTTGAGAAAGCCGAGGCGTTCGCGGATTTCCTTCAGGATTGCAGCGGCGATCTCGCGCTTCTGGGCGGTCAGATGGCCGGGCACCGCCTCGATCCAGGCCAGCGCCGCACGGATCGACATTTCGGTAACCTCGCTGATGTGCAGCCCGCCGATCTTCACCGCCAGCGCCTCGGGGCGCAGCCGGTGGCCGCAGCAGGCACCGCAGGGGCGGCTGCTCTGATAGCGCTCGAATTCCTCGCGCACCCAGGCGCTGTCGGTCTCGCGCCAGCGCCGTTCCATATTGGGAATCACCCCCTCGAAACGGCGCGACACCTCGTAAACGCGCCCGCCATCGTCATACCGGAACGCGATTTCCGCATTACCCGAGCCATACAGGAACACCTTCCGCACCTGTTCGGGAAGATCCTTCCAGGGTGTCATGGGATCGAAGCCGAAATGGCGGGCGATCGATTCGATGGTCTGCAGGAAATAGGGGGATTTTCCCTTGCGCCAGGGCGCAATCGCCCCGTCGGCCAGACGCAGAAGGGGATCCGGCACCACCAGGCGTTCGTCGAAGAACAGTTCGGCCCCGAGGCCGTCGCATTCGGGGCAGGCACCGAAAGGGGCGTTGAAGGAGAACAGGCGCGGCTCGATCTCGGGGATGGTGAAGCCCGAAACCGGACAGGCGAATCTTTCCGAAAAGGTGATCCGCTCGGGCGCACCCTCGCCTTCGCGCGGGGCGGTTTCCAGAACCGCGATGCCATCGGCCAGATCCAGCGCCGTGCGCAGGCTGTCGGCCAGGCGGGTTTCAAGGCCGGCGCGCACGATGATGCGATCCACCACCACGTCGATGTCGTGGCGGAACTTCTTGTCAAGCTGCGGGGCATCCTCGATCTCGTGGAATGCGCCATCTATCTTCAGGCGCTGGAAACCACGCTTGCGCAATTCCACGATTTCCTTGCGGTATTCTCCCTTTCGGTCGCGCACGACGGGGGCCAGCAGATAGGCGCGCGTGCCCTCCGGCAGGGCCATGACGCGATCCACCATGTCCTGCACCTGCTGGGCCTCGATCGGCTGACCGGTGGCAGGAGAGAAGGGCGTGCCGGCGCGGGCGAAGAGAAGGCGCAGGTAATCATAGATCTCGGTGACCGTGCCGACGGTAGAGCGGGGGTTCTTGGAGGTTGTCTTCTGCTCGATGGAAATGGCCGGGCTGAGGCCGGAGATGTGGTCCACGTCCGGCTTTTCCATCATGTCGAGGAACTGGCGCGCATAGGCGCTGAGGCTTTCCACATAACGCCGCTGCCCCTCGGCATAGATGGTGTCGAAGGCCAGGCTGGACTTGCCCGATCCCGAAAGCCCGGTAATCACCGTAAGGCGGTTGCGCGGGATGTCCACATCGACGTTCTTCAGGTTGTGCTCGCGCGCGCCGCGCACTTCTATGTTCTTCGGTTCGGCCATTGATACGCCCTTCGAAAACGGGAATCCGTGGTCAGCAAGGTGTTTGTTAACAGATAGTGCAGTACGGCGCGAAGGCAAACAGAAAAGCGAACAAATCACGAACTTCCTGCACGCCTTGTCCGAGAACACAAAACAAGGTGCGCATCTTTCTTCGGGCTTGTCATATTCTGTGTTTCGAATATATTCTGCGCCGAAACGCGATACCGGTGGAACAGGACGGGGCATTGCGGCATTCGGCCCGCAACATGCACCGGAGACATGCAGAAGGATGGTTGTAATGGGCTTTTTCGGTTTCGGAAAACCGCAGGCGCCGGCGCTTGCCCCGGCCGAGGCAGTGCAGCGCGCCAAGGCGGGCGAACTGGTGCTGGTGGATGTACGCGACATCAGCGAGCTGCAGGCGACAGGCAAGGCCCGGGGGGCGGTTCACATTCCCCTGATGCTCTTGCAGACACGCGCCGATCCGCGAAGCCCCGAATGCGACCCGGCACTGAAGGCAGGCAAGCCGCTGGGGGTGTATTGCGCTTCGGGCGGGCGCTCGCAGATGGCGGCGGAGATGCTGATGAAGATGGGGCATGAAGAGGTGCACAATATCGGCGGGATCGGCGACTGGGCCAATGCCGGCGGGGTGATCGAAGCGGTCTGAGGCCGGGGCTGGCGCCCGGGTGCCATGCAGGCGCCGGGCACGATTGCCGGATATTGCGCAAACGACACCTCCAGGGTGCCTCCGGCGGGGATGTTTCAGGGCCGGCGACGAAGGCGTGCCCCGGCGGCCCTGTCCTGCGCAGGCTGCATCCGGGGGCAGGCGGGAACATCAGATGTGAGCGGAGACTTCAGATGTGAATGGCCCGCCCGAAGGCCGCGAGCACGCTTTCATGCATGGCTTCCGAAAGCGTCGGGTGCGGAAATACCGTGTGGATGAAGTCATCTTCGGTGGCTTCGAGCGTGCGCCCGATCACATATCCCTGAATCAGTTCGGTAACCTCGGGGCCGATCATGTGGGCCCCCAGAAGTTCGCCTGTTACGGCATCGAATACCGTCTTGATCAGGCCTTCGGATTCGCCAAGGGCGATGGCCTTGCCGTTGCCGATCAGGGGAAAGCGCCCCACCTTCACCTTGTGCCCCCTTTCGCGGGCCGCGGCCTCGGTCAGGCCCAGGCTTGCGATCTGGGGCATGCAGTAGGTGCAGCCCGGAATGCTTTCGGGGGCCACCGGATGCGGCTGACCGCCGGCGATCAGTTCGGCCACCATCACGCCTTCGTGGCTGGCCTTGTGCGCCAGCCAGGGCGGGCCGGCGATATCTCCGATGGCGAAAAGGCCGGGCACACCGGTGCGGCAGTATTCATCCACCACCACATGGGTGCGGTCGATCTTCACCCCAAGCCCTTCCAGACCCAGCCCCTCGGTATTGCCGACAATACCCACGGCCGAGATCACCGTATCGAAATCGCGCACCGTGCTCTTGCCGCCAGCTTCGATATGTGCGGTTACCTTCGCCGCGCCGCGCACCAGCTTCTTCACCGTGGCCTTTGCAAGAATCTCCATGCCCTGACGTTCGAACGCCCTTCCAGCCAGCGCGCTGATCTCGGCATCTTCCACCGGCAGGATCCGTTCCATCACCTCGACCACCGTCACTTCGGCACCAAGCGTGTTGTAGAAACTTGCGAATTCGATGCCGATCGCCCCGGATCCGATCACCAGCAGCCTTTTCGGTTCGTGCGGCGGCTGCAATGCATGGCGATAGTTCCACACGCGCTTTCCGTCGGCCTCGAGCCCCGGCAGATCGCGCGCCCGCGCGCCGGTGGCCAGGATGATGTTCCTGGTCTCCAGATCCTGCGCGCCATCCTTGCCCGTTACCCGCACCCGCCCCGGCGCCGGAATCGTGGCCTCGCCCATGATCACGGTTACCCTGTTCTTCTTCAGAAGATGCTTCACCCCCGCCGAAAGCTGCCCCGCCACCTGACGTGAACGCTTCACCACCGCCGCCAGATCATGACCGGGCGCCCCGGCCGACAGGCCGAAGGATTCGGCCTGTCGCATCAGGTGCAGCACCTCGGCCGAACGCAGAAGCGCCTTGGTGGGAATGCAGCCCCAGTTGAGGCAGACACCGCCCAGATGCGCACGTTCCACCACGGCCACCGAAAGGCCGGACTGAGCGGCGCGGATCGCCGCCACGTAGCCTCCGGGGCCGGCGCCAATCACGATCACGTCATGTTTCCTGCTGGCTGACTTGCTGGCCATGAGCATCCCCCGCACCCGGATGAAAACTGGTTTGACGTTAAACTATCTTCTCGCCAGCTTCAACCGGACAGGTATCCGGCCGCATGAAAAGAGCGCACCCACTTGAAACAAAAAGGAAATCTTCTTCAGGTCGGAAGCGCGCGGATCACTGCGGCATAGCCGCCTTTTTCCAGAAAGGCCTTCTCGGCGTTTGTATCCCGCCGCGAAAGAACCGCATTGCGATAGGGGAAACGGCCAAACCTGCGGATCACCTCGCGATGTGCCCTGGCATGACGCAGGTTGTCGGCCCCGGTTTCGGGCATGTTGGTCAGCATCAGGCGCACGCAGCGATCCTGATCGGTCAGGCATTCCGAATGCATGAGCGGCAGATAGTAGAACTGCCGCTGGGGCTCGGGCACGCGCAGATCCCAGCCGCGATCGATACCCTTCTTGGCGCAGGCACGCGCGCGTCTGTCGGTGGCAAAGGCACGGGCATCCTGGCGGAACATGTTGCGCGGAAACTGATCAAGCAGGATGAGATAGGCCAGAAGCCCCTCGGGAGTGGTTTTCCACTCGCCAAGGCCGCCTTCGGCCGCCTCTTCCCAGGTGGCAAGGAAGCGATCGCGGATTTCCTGATCAAGGCGTTCATCCTGAAGGTACCACCCCCCCGGGCCCACCTCGTTGATCCAGAACGCGTTAACCTCCTGCGAGGTTGTCATTGCTCTCTCCCTGCACCCACACCGACCCGGGACCTGCGCAAGAATCGTTACCATTTCGCCGGCACTTGGCAACAATTATTCTTCCGTGCCGCGCGCAGCGATGCCTTCCTGCATCAGTTTTCACGCCGTTTCGCCCTGTTGCCCGGCATCGGACCGGCCTTCCTCCCCGGCCATCTCCTGTGCCGCCTCCTGTGCCGCCTCAACGGCTACCGGCGATGCCGAAGGCGAAATCGGCGCATAGGGGCTGGTTTCCTCGACCGGCAGCACCGGGCGGCGTGTCATCCGCCAGAGGGCATATGCCGCAAGCGAAAACATCAGCGCCACGATGAAGGCAAAGAAACCGCGCGCCCCGAGCCCCACCATCAGCCAGCCCACCAGCAGGGGGCCGGCAATGGCACCAAGACCGTTCACGAACACCAGCCCGCCCGAGGCGGCGGCCATGTCGTCGGCATCAAGAAAATCATTGGTATAGGCCAGCAGCAGCGCATAGAGCGGGCTTGTCATGCCGCCGATCACGAAGGCCGCGGCCAGGATCAGGGCAAAATGCCCGTGGGTGAAGAAGGCCACCATTCCCGCCAGCCCTCCGAAAACCGCAATCATCAGAACCAGGCGGCGGCGATCCATCCGGTCGGAAAGCCAGCCGATCGGCAATTGCAGCACAAGCGCCCCCACCGACATGGCCGAAACGAAGGCCGACACCTGCGCAACGCTCATCCCCGCCGCCGAGGCATAGACCGCCGCCATTCCGAACTGGGCTGCAAACAGCCCGCCGAGAATCGCCATCCCCACCACCCCGAGAGGGGAAATCGCGTAAAGCGCCTTCAGCGAAAGGGGCTTGGCGCTTTCGAAGGCAGGGGTAGGGCTGACCGACAGCAGGATCGGTGCGAATGAAACCGACACCAGCACCGAAGGGATGATGAACAGCACATATCCCGCCGGATCCCCCAGCGCCAGAAGCCCCTGCCCCGCCACCACCCCCGCCATCTGCACGACCATGTAGAGCGAAAGCGCCTGCCCCCGGGTGGCGTTGTCGGCAGCGTTGTTGAGCCAGCTCTCGGCGGTAACGTAAACACCCGAGAAACAGAAGCCGATCAGGATTCGCCCGATCGTCCACGATACCGGATCATCAAGCACCGGAAACAGGATCAGCACCGCCGAAATGAGCGAGGCCAGTGCCGCGAATACCCGCACATGCCCCACCCGCCGGATCATTTCGGGCGCCAGGTGCGAGCCGCCCAGGAAGCCCAGGAAATAGGCCGCCATCACCACCGACATCACGCCGGTCGAGAAACCCTCGAGGCTGCCGCGGACTCCAAGCAGCGATCCCTGCAACCCATTGCCCATCATCAGCAGAAGGATGCCGAGGAACAGGGCCCATGAATTTTTCAGAACCGTCAGCATCGGGGAAATCCGCGCATGAAGCCGCCATCGGAAGGAAAGCCTATCGATTCGCCCCGCTCAGCGATTCCACAGGGGCGACACGCGCATGTCGCGTTCAGCCCTCCGGCCGCGCCCGGAGGTGACCGGAGGCAGCAGCAGCGAGGCATCTCCATAGGAAAAGAAACGATAGCGCGCGGCAACCGCATGGGCATAGATTTCCCGGATCCGCTCCATGCCCATCAGGGCCGAAACCAGCATCATCAGGGTGGATTTCGGCAGGTGGAAATTGGTCATCAGGCCGTCGGAAACGCGAAAATCGAACCCCGGGGTGATGAATATGTCGGTCTCGCCACACCAGGGGGCAATGGCGCCGCTCGCGCGCGCCGCCGTCTCGATCAGCCGCAGCGCCGTGGTGCCGACCGCGATCACCCGCCCGCCGGCGGCCTTCGTTGCGGCAATCTCTTCGGCCGCCCGCGTGCCGACCTCTCCCCATTCGGCATGCATCCGGTGGCGCGAGATGTCTTCCTCCTTCACCGGCAGGAAGGTGCCCGCCCCCACATGCAGCGTTACATGGCTGAAATCCACCCCCCGTTCGGCCAACCGCGCCAGAAGCGCCCTGTCGAAATGAAGTGAAGCCGTGGGGGCTGCCACCGCACCGGGGCGGCGCGCGAAAACTGTCTGGTAATCCGCGCGGTCGCGTGCGTCGGCGGCGCGACGCACGGCGATATAGGGCGGCAGCGGCATCTGCCCCGCACGTTCGAGCGCCGCATCGAAATCGGCGCCGGACAGATTGAAGGAAAGACGCGCGGTTCCCTCTGCCGCCTTTTCTTCAAGACGCGCCGACAATCCCGCTTCAAACACGATTTCCTCGCCTTCGCGCACCTTTCGCAAGGGCTTCAGAAGGGCGTGCCACTGCCCCGGCTCGGCGGCGGGTTCAAGCAGCGTCACCTCCACGGCGGCGCAGACCCTTCCCTGGGCGCTGTCGCGCCACCGCTGCCCCGAAAGGCGCGCGGGGATCACCTTTGTATCGTTCAGCACAAGGCGATCGCCCGGGCGCAACAGCGCGGGCAGATCGTGCACATGAAGATCACGCAAGCCCCCCGGCCCCGCCCCTTCGGCCACCAGCAGGCGCGCCGCCGGACGCGGGCGCACGGGGCGGGTGGCGATCAGCTCTTCCGGGAGCGTGAAATCGAAATCCGACAGCTTCATGCGGCGGCCTCTAGCACCATCCATGTGCCCGGCAAAAGGCCTAATTGCCGGGTTTTGGCGGCGGACGGCGGAAAATCTCGCGGAACATCCCCGGCGTGAAGATCGACAGCGGATTGACCCGCACCTTCGGATCATCCGAAGTACCGACAAGGCGAAAGTTGAAGCCGAACAGGCCTTCACCCCGGCGCGTCAGGATCTGGCCCGCCTGGTTCACCAGATAAATGGGCGAGATCACCCCCTGCATGTCGAGCCGCTTGTTGCTCAGGTGATAATAGCCATCCATCGATACCCCGAGCGACGGCCCCACGGCGCTGCTGCGGTAAAGGATCACCTGGCGCGGCGTCAGGCGGAAACGCGCATCGACATTGGTGAACAGGATGCCCCCGCCGCTCATCTGTTCGAGCAGCCCGATCCCCGAAATGGCGTGCAGAAGCGCCGTCAGCGCCGGGGCACGCCGCACCCGCGTGTTGCGGACATCCAGCCAGCCGTCGAAGGTTCCGGGGTGCCCCGGAACCGCCACCAGCTGAAGATCCATGTTGCCGCCGTGGGCGTTGTCGATGATCCCGGCAGCGCGAAATACCCCGCCCGCATCCTCCGAACGGATCCGTACGCTGTTGCCGCCCTTGCTGGGCACCAGCGTGCCGCTGATCGCGGCGGCACGGTTGACGCGGGCGGTGAAGGTGCCGTTCAGGCCCGGACGGGTGGAAAAACGCCCCGCAAAACCGGTGAGCGAAATGCCCTCGCTGACGATCACCCGATCCAGCCGAAGCACGATCGGCCCGCCGGCCCGGCCCTGCCGGCGCGGTCCGGCACCGGTGGCAAGGCTGGTCTGACGCAGATCCAGCACCCCACCCTCGACCCTGACCTCGGGCACGCGCCCCCGTCCCCGCCCCACCAGCCTGACCGGGGCATCAAGCCATCCCCCAACCGCGACCCGCGCGAACCTGGCCTCTCGCAGCGTGCCGTCGTTGCCGAGGGTCACCCGGCCGGAGGCACTGAGCCCCGGCGCTTCGAGCGACAGCGCCCCGATCCCGGGCGGTGTGCCCAGGCTGCCCCGCACGGCAAGGCGCCCTCTTGCTCCTGCCGGCTTGCTCCAGCCCAGATCGGCCAGCCGCAATCCGACCCCGCGCAGATCGGAAACAAGCGAGAACCGCGGCGCCTGCCCCCGCAGAAGATCGATCTCGATCCGCCCGTTGCCCCGGCCGCTCACGCTGCCCTCGGGCAGGCCGATGCGGAATTCCTCGACGAAGGCCGGCGAAAGCTCGATCTTTCCTTCGGCGCGCGAACGCCCCCTGTGCTCGGGGCCGAACCGCTGATGCCAGCGCCCGGAAACAGCCACCCGACCAAGCCGGCCACTGCCGGCGATCTCGATCCCTTCGCCCGATGCGGCCGTCACGCTCAGTTCGGGCGCGCGCAGCGCATGGCCCGGGATCAGCTTGCCGCTTTCCACATCGCCAAGGCGCGCGGCAAGCGCGAAATCGACATCGTCCAGCGGCAGCTTCCTGATCAGCAGAAGGCTGATCCTGCCGCTCACACTGGCCCGTCCGGTGGCCAGATCAACCGGCAGACCGGCCTTGCTCAGAAACCGGAAAGGCGGATGATCGAGAATCGAAAGCGCTGCCGGCAGCGGGCTTTCGGTGCGCAGCGAAACCACCCCCAGGGCGGGTTTGGCAAAGATGTCGGGCACCCGGAAAACCGTGCCCGCGCCCTCGATCCGCCCGCCGTTCGGGGCGATCACATGCCCCCGCTCCAGCACCAGCGTGAAGGCATTGTCGGCAATGGTGGCATAGCCTGACCCGTCTTCGACCGGCGGCATCTGCCGCATGAAACGCGCGCGCACCCCGTCGAACGAAAAGTTCAGCCCCAGGGCCGGCCGCTTGCCCGGTGCCAGGCGCAGTGCGGCGCGGATGTCATGCATGTCGCCCGCCTGCACATTGGCGGCGATCCACCGGCGCGTATTGGGCACCAGGACGAAAGGCCAGAGCGCCAGCAGGTCGGCCGCCGAAAGCCGGTTCGCATCGAGATCCAGATCAACCGACCAGCCCTGCTCGCCGGCCCGCACCCGGCCGCGGGCCACGAAGCGGCGCGGCCCGTCCTCGAGCACCGCCTGACCGATGTCGAGCACGAAGGGATCGAGCCGCATGCGCATGTCGGCGGCACCCCCGCTGAAGCTGAGCGGCCCTGCCATCGCTTCGCCTGCATCAACCCGGCCCTCGCGCAGACGGAACTGGCCGATCATGCTGCGCGGCAGGCCGCCTTCGGAAAGATCGCGCAGATAGGCCACCCCGTCGGCATCGATGGTTACCACATCGGTTTCCACGTGGAATTCATCGAAGATGATCTTCTGCGCATCCGGATCATAGGAAAGGTAGGTGCGACCGCCGGTGAAACGAACGGGGTTTTCGGTCTGTCCGGGGCGGATCAGCCCGGCCCCGATGCGCAGTGTGGCATCCATCCTTTCAAGCCGGCCATCGGATGCAAGCGCGGCACGAAACGCCCCCGAGATCGGAGCCTCGACCACCGAAAGCCAGGCCAGGGCGGGAAGCTGGCTTGCAATATCGCGGGCCTCGACACCGTTCACATTGGCCCCGATGGTGACAATCCGCGCGGCCTTGTCCAGCCGGAACGAGAAACCGGCGCGCCCCGGTGCGCCCGACAGTGCCGCCCGGGCGCCGGCGGGAAGCGCTTCCGTTTCTGCCGGCATCACGGCCCCGAGCGCAGGGGCGGGGGCGGGGGCCGGTGCGGGGGCGGGGGCCGGTGCAGGAGCGGGGGTCGGTGCAGGAGCGGACGCAACGCCCCCGCCGGCAGACGGCACGGCCAGCGCGAACACAACGCTGACATCCACATGATCGTCATTGTTGTCGAGCGTGATCCGCCCCTTGTCGAGCACCCAGCTGCGCCCGCTGCGCTGATCTTCATAGACCAGCGTAAGATCATTCGCCATCACCGAACGGATCTCGGAAAGCCCGGGCCTTTCGAAGGACTGCCGGATCGTCTCCAGAATTTCCGGAAATGATCCCGAGGCCCCCGCGCCGCCACCCGCAAGGCCGATCGACAGATCAAGCCCGCCATCTTCATTGCGCCGCAGGCCAAGTTCCGCATCGCTCAGCACAAGCCGCTCCGGGCCGAACCGGCCGCGCAGCAGTGCACTGGCCGAAAACCTTGCCTCGGCCGCATCCACCCGGGCAAGCGGAAGTCCGCCGGCATTGACAAGGGAAAGCCTTTCCAGGCGCACAACCGGGTGCCACCAGTCAGCGATACGAAAGCTGACATGGCCGATTCCGATCCGTCCGCCGGTTACCGCCTCGCTGACCCTGGTCTCGATCCTGTCGCGCAGCCAGCCGGGAGCGGGAACGCTGATCCCCGTTATTGCCAATAGCAGCAGACCGGCGATCATGAACTGCGCCATCAGGTTCAGCAGAGGCCACACCCCGCTGCGCCCCCGCCGCCGGCGCTGACGGCGTTCGCGGCGCCGCGCTTTCCTTGCCACCCGCCTTGCCGCTTTCCCTGCATCCGCAGGCTGGCGATCCGGGCGCGCGCCGTCCGGTTTCCCTTTCCCTGCCCCCTTCCCGCCGGCAGCCGAAGCATCTGCGGCACGCCCGCCGGTCAACGGATCCTCCGGGCCGCTTCCCGCCGCCGGCCCGCTTCGGGGCTGTGCTCTGGTGCTTTCGCTCATCACGCTCTGGCCCGCCGCTCCGGAACCGGCCCGCGTCCGGCCCCGCTTCCGACTGGTCCTTGTCTCTTCGTCCGCCCTGCCCTCATACTGCACCGCGATCCGTTTTGAAAGGAGACGCCATGACAGCAATCGAGCCCGGCCAGCCCGCCCCCGATTTCACCCTGCCCGCCGACGACGGGCGCAACATCACCCTGTCGGCGTTGCGCCCGGCGCCGGTGGTGCTCTATTTCTATCCGCGCGACGATACCCCAGGCTGCACCACGGAAGCACTGGAATTCTCGGCTCTGATGCCGGCATTCCGCGCCCTTGGCGCCGAGGTCTTCGGGATTTCGAAGGACACGCTTGAAAAGCATGCGAAATTTCGCCGCAAGCATGACCTTTCGGTGCCGCTGCTGTCCGACGCGCAGGGGCATGTCTGCGAAGATTACGGAGCGTGGGGCGAAAAGAGGATGTATGGCCGCACCTTCCAGGGCATCACCCGCACCACCGTCCTGATCGACGGCACGGGGAAGATCGCGCATGTCTGGCACCGGGTGCGCCCGAAAGGCCATGCGGCCGAAGTGCTGGCCGCCCTGCGCACACTGCCGGCGGCACCGGACACCCCCGGGAACGGCAGCGGAAGCTGACGCAGACCGGGCGCAGGCCGGACAGCCCGGCAGATTGTAGCAACCCGCCGCCCCGAATCGGCAAAAACCTGCCTGTTTTCATGATCCTCGAAGCCGAAACCCGGTGCATGCCTCAAAAATCTTGTGACGCGGTGCCGGGGCCGTTAATCAATTCTGGTAATCAGTTCGAAAAAGCGGCCATCGGGGAAGGTTCGCTTCCATCTCATTCAGGTGATCTTCTTCGCAAGCAAGGGGCCGGAAGGCCCGGGATCGGCGGACAACGGGACAGGACAGTGAAAGCACGCATCTTCGACAGATTCAATTCAGCGCTGGAACGCTGGCTGCCGGAACGCCGGGTGTTCCTGCGCACCGATACCGAAACCCGCTTCGTGCGGCTGACACCGGCAACGCAGCTTGCGGCAATCTCGGGCATCGGGCTGTTCATTGTCTGGTCGGTGATTGCCACCGCCTTCCTGCTGGTGGACAGCATCGGCTCGGGCAACCTGCGCGAACAGGCCAGGCGCGAACAGCTGGCCTATGAGGCGCGCCTCAATACCCTGTCTGCCGAACGGGACAGCCGCGCACAGGAAGCCGCGGCGGCCCATGCGCGCTTTGCCCAGGCGCTTGAGCGGATATCGCAGATGCAGACAACGATCCTGGCCCTCGAGGACCGCCGCGCAGAACTTGAGCAGGGCATCGAGATCATCCAGGCCACCCTGCGCGAAACCATGCAGGAGCGTGACAAGGCGCGCGCCCTTGCCCGGGAGGCCGAGGCACGGCTGGCCAGCAGCACCATGACCGTCCGCTCCGAGCTTGACCGGGCGCGCGAGGTGGAAGGCGCGGTGGATTTCCTGACTTCGGCCCTGACGACAACCGCGCTGGAACGCGACGAGGTCGCCGCCAGGGCCCGGCGTGCCCGCCAGATGGTAGATGAACTGGTTCTGGAAACCAGGCTGATACAGGAACGAAACGATCGCATCTTCCAGCAGCTCGAGGATGCCGTCACCATTTCGCTCACACCGCTTGACAAGATGTTCCGCAACGCCGGCCTGCCGACCGAACATATTCTCGAAACCATCCGCAAGGGCTATTCCGGCCAGGGTGGGCCACTGACCCCGCTGTCATTTTCCACAATGGGCGCGCGCAGCACGCCCGATCCCGATACCCTGCGCGCCAATGCGATCCTTTCCCAGCTCGACCGGATGAACATGTATCGAATCGCCGCCCAGAAAACACCCTTCGTGCTGCCGATCAGGAACGCCTTCCGCTTTACCAGCGGCTATGGCTACCGCAGCGATCCCAAGACCGGCGGGCGGCGCCTGCACAAGGGCACCGATTTTGCCGCCGCCCACGGCACCCCGATCTATGCCACCGCCGATGGCGTGGTGGTGCATGCGGGCTGGAGCAGCGGCTATGGCCGGCTGGTGAAGATCCGCCATGCCTTCGGCATCGAAACCCGCTATGCCCATATGGCAAAAATTCGCGTGAAAGTCGGGGATAGGGTCTCGCGCGGAGACCGGATTGGTGATATGGGAAGCTCCGGGCGTTCAACGGGAACGCACCTTCACTATGAAATCCGCGTCAACGGTGAACCTGTCAACGCGATGAAATTTATCAAGGCAGCACAAGATGTTCTCTAAAAGCAAGATCAACGAACCCGGCCCCAAGCAGCAGACCCGCGACAGTGCTCCCGCTGCCACGACACCGGAAAGCAAGCCTGCCAAGGGAATCGATCTTCCTCCCTCTGCCCCGAAGACAAAACCGCCCGCTTCGGTGCTTTCATCCGATCTGCTGATCAAGGGTAACGTGAAAACGACCGGCGATATCCAGATCGAAGGCCAGGTCGAGGGCGACATCCGCGCCCATCTGCTGACGGTGGGTGAAGGCGCCGTGGTGAAGGGCGAAGTGATCGCAGATGATGTTGTGGTGAACGGCCGGGTGATCGGCCGGGTGCGCGGCCTGAAGGTGCGCCTGACCTCGACGGCGCGCGTTGAAGGCGACATCGTGCACAAGACCATCGCCATAGAATCCGGCGCCCATTTCGAAGGCTCGGTGCAGCGGCAGGACGACCCGCTGAACAGCGGGGGCGGCAAGGCGCCGGCACCCGCGGCCCCGAAATAGCGGCACAGGCATCATGCCATGGGCATCATGCCATGACGATGCCGGAACACAGGATGAAAGGGCCGGCAGCGCGCCGGCCCTTCTTTCCTTCCGGCACCGCGGTTCCGGTCCGGCCGGAACAGGCCGATGCCCTGCTCTCCGACGGGCCCTTCAACCCTGTGGCTTTTCTTCGTAAAGCACCCGGCGGTAAAGATACCACGAGGCATGCCCGAGCACCGGCAGCACGATCAGAAGCCCGAGAAAAACGGGCAGCATGCCCACAAACAGCAGCCCCGCAACGATCAGCCCCCAGAGGATCATCACCCTGAAGTTGGCGAATACCGACTGTATGCTGGTGATGATGGCGGTGATCAGGTCCACCTCCTTGTCAAGCAGCAGCGGCAGGCCGACAACGGTTGACGCGAAGACGAACCCCGCCAGCAGCCCCCCCACCAGCGTGCCAACCGTCAGCATGGCAAGCCCGCGGCCGGTCAGATACACGTCATAGCCGGTGGTAATGTTGATCATCGGCACATTGCCAAGGAACAGGGTAAAGATCAGATGCGCCACGAAGGCCCAGAACATGAACAGCAGGATCAGCATCATGCACAGCGAGGGTATCTGGCGATTTTTCTGGCCATAGACAACGCCCAGAACCCGGCCCCACGAGGGATGCTCGCCCTGCTCCCGCATGTGGCTGATCTCGTAGAAGCCAACCGCCGCGAATGGGCCCAGAAGCGGAAAGCCGAACACCCCGATCACCAGCCAGTAGATTTCTCCGGTGCGCGCGGCCAGCCACCACAACAGCAGCCCGCCCACAACGAACAGGGCGGAAATGGCCAGACCATAGGCCGGTGCATGCAGGAAATCCCGCCAGCCCCGTTTCAGGGCATCGAACAGATCGGCAACCGTGATCAGATGGATGTCGGGTATCGACGAAGGTTGTGTCGAAGCGGTATCGCTCATGTTCCCCCCCCTGCTTTCTGTTTGTGACTTTGTCGCAAAAGACTAGCCGGCGGCATGCACGCATGGCAAGAATTATGTCGGGCAGATGCAACATGGGCGTCTTGCGCCCCCGCGCCAGGCAGCCTGCTTCCGCAGCCGCAAGCGGCTGTTTCCGCCGTCAGTCTTCGCTTCGGGCCTCGGCGCGGCTTTTGCCGGCCACGTTCATGGCCAGGGTTGCGGCCATGAACTGATCAAGATCGCCATCGAGCACCCCCTGCGTATCCGAGGTTTCCACCCCGGTGCGCAGATCCTTCACCATCTGGTAGGGCTGCAGCACGTAAGAGCGGATCTGGTTGCCCCAACCGGCCTCGCCCTTGGCTTCGTGGGCCTCGCTGATGGCCTGGTTGCGCTTGTCGAGTTCAAGCTGGTAAAGCCGCGATTTCAGCGCCTTCATGGCGATGTCGCGGTTCTGGTGCTGCGACTTCTGGCTGCTGGTCACCACGATCCCCGTGGGAATATGGGTGATGCGGACGGCTGAATCGGTAGTGTTCACGTGCTGGCCGCCGGCCCCCGAGGAACGGTAGGTGTCGATGCGGATATCGGCCGGGTTCACCTCGATCTCGATGTTGTCATCGACCACAGGATAAACCCACACCGAACTGAACGAGGTGTGCCGGCGCGCTGAACTGTCATAGGGCGAGATGCGCACCAGGCGGTGCACCCCGCTTTCGCTTTTCAGCCAGCCATAGGCATTGGGCCCCGAGATCCTGTAGCAGACCGAGCGGATGCCGGCCTCTTCGCCCGGGGTTTCGCTTTGCAGCTCTACCTTGTAGCCGTGTTTTTCGGCCCAGCGCACATACATGCGCGCCAGCATCGCCGCCCAGTCGCAGCTTTCGGTTCCCCCGGCGCCGGCATTGATCTCAAGATAGGTGTCATTGCCGTCGGCCTCGCCGCTCAGCAGTGCCTCAAGCTCTTTCTGGCGTGCCTTTTCGGCCAGTGCCTTCAGTGCCTCTTCGGCCTCTCTCACCACCTCCTCGTCGCCCTCGGCCTCGCCCAGTTCGATCAGTTCGACATTGTCTTCGAGTTCCTGAGAGATACTCCTGTAGGTATCGATCGCATCCACCAGCATCTGGCGTTCGCGCATCAGTTTCCGGGCCTTCGCCGGATCGTTCCACAGATCCGGATCCTCGACACGCGCATTGAACTCCTCAAGGCGATGCTCGGCGGTGTCCCAGTCCATTCGCTGGCGCAACAGCTCCAGCGATTTCCTGATGGCCTCGACGGTATTCTGTGCCTCTGCACGCATGATGGCTGCTCTTTTCAAAGAAGTCCGGTCAGGAAGCGGTGATAGCAACCCCGCCCCCCCGCCGCAAGCGGGGCAGACGCGATGCCGGCCGGGTCAGTACTGGCCGCCTCCGGTAACGGTTCCGAAGCTGGCCTTGCCGCCGATGGTTGCCGTGCCGCCTGTCGAGGTGCGCACCGTCTGCGTGCGGAAGGCGCGTTCGCTTTCGGCGAACAGCGGCAGATTGGCCCCCATCGCGAACCCGCCGTCGAAGGCAACCCCGAATACCGGTTCCTCGCCCTCGCGGAAATATTCGGCCACCACATTGTCACCGCTGGCGTCATCGGGCAGGCGGGCGCCGGTGTAGCGGTCGATCTTGATGAAACGGCCACCGGGCGGCACCCCGAATTCGCCGCCGCCGTATTTCCTGACCGCCTCCCGCATGAATGCCGTGAATACCGGCCCGCACAGGGTGCCGCCATAGGCCCCCTTGCCCATCGGTCGGGGCTGATCGTAACCGATATAGCAGCCGGCCACGATGTTCGAGGTGAAACCGACAAACCAGGCATCGCGCGCATCATTGGTGGTGCCGGTCTTGCCGGCCACCGGCACCGGCAGGTTGACGGTTTTCGAGGCGGTTCCGCGTCTGACCACGTCTTCCATCATCGAACGGATCTGATAGGCCGTGATGGCGTCGATCACCCGCTCGCGGTTCGAGACGATCCGCGGCCCCTCGCCCGGCGGCAGGGCGGGATCGCCGCAGTTTTCGCACCTGCGCCTGTCATGGCGGAAGATTGTCTTGCCCCAGCGATCCTGCACCCGGTCCACCAGGGTGGGTTCCACCCGCTCGCCGCCATTGGCGATCATGGCAAAGGCGGCAACCATGCGCCAGAGCGTGGTTTCCTGAGATCCAAGCGCATTGGCAAGATAGGGATTGAGGTAATCATAGACGCCGAAGGTTTCGGCATACTGGGCCACGGTTTCCATGCCGATCTCTTCGGCCAGACGCACCGTCATCAGGTTGCGCGAATGCACGATGCCGGTGCGAAGCGGTGTCGGACCATAGAAACGGTTGGTCGAATTCTTCGGCCGCCACACACCCTCGGGGGTATTCACCTCGATGGGGGCATCGATGATGATGGTGGCCGGCGTGAATCCTGAATCGAGCGCCGCCGCATAAATGAAGGGCTTGAAGGCCGAGCCGGGCTGGCGTGTGGCCTGGGTGGCGCGGTTGAACACCGAGTGCTGATAGGAAAAGCCCCCCTGCATGGCGATCACCCGCCCCGTGTGCACATCCATTGCCATGAAGGCACCCTGCACCTCGGGGATCTGGCGCAGGGTCCAGCGGATGAAGCTGCCGTCCTTGTCGCTGGTCATGGCGCGCACGTAAACCACGTCGCCCACCTCCAGCAGATCACCAGCCACCCGCGCCCTGGGGCCAAGCTTGCCGTTTTCGAGCCGCTTGCGCGCCCAGCCCACATCCTTGGGCGCGATCCAGTGGCCGTCGTCATCGTCGGGTATGCCCTCGATGCCGATGCGGGCGTGGGTCTTGCCCACCTCGAGCACCACTGCCGGATACCAGCCCTCGATGTCACGCGCCAGCTTCAGATCGCCCAGGGCCTTGCGCCATTCGGCCTCGTCATCCAGCACCTCTTCGGGAAGCACAAGCCCCGTGCCGCGCCATACGCCCTTGCTGCGGTCGAATTTCTCAAGCCCGGCGCGCAGGGCGCGGGCGGCCTCGATCTGCATCTCGGGATCCACCGTGGCGCGGATCGTATAGCCACCGGTGAAGAATTCGTCCTCGCCATTCTCACCGAAACTGCGGGTCAGCTGGCGGCGGATTTCATCGGTGAAATAGTCGCGCGGCGGCAGTTGTTCGCGAAACGAGGGATAATCGCCGCTCTGCACCGTGCGCAGCGGTGCCTGACGGGCGTGGTCGTAATCGGCCCTGGAAAGATAGCCGTTCTCGAACATCTCCTTCAGAACGAAATTGCGCCGCGCGATGGCGCGTTCGCGTTCGCGCACCGGGTGGTATTTCGAAGGCGCCTTGGGCAATGCCGCAAGATAGGCGGCCTCTTCCGGGGTCAGCTGTTCCAGAGACTTGTTGAAATAGGTCTGGGCTGCAGCCGTCACTCCGAAACTGTTCTGGCCAAGGAAGATTTCGTTCAGGTAGAGTTCCAGGATCTTGTCCTTGCTGAGCGTGTCCTCAAGCCGCGATGCCAGGATGATTTCCTTGATCTTGCGCTCGGCCGAACGGTCTGACGACAGCAGGAAGTTCTTCATCACCTGCTGGGTGATGGTTGAAGCGCCCCGCAGGCGCTTGCCCCGCGCGGCATCGAGCGCAGCCTTGATCATGCCCTGCACGTCATAGCCGCGGTGAGTGTAGAAATGCTTGTCCTCGGCCGAGATGAAGGCGTTCTTCACCAGATCGGGGATGTCTTCTATCGGGGTGAACAGGCGGCGTTCACGGGCGAATTCGTCCATGATTCGCCCCTCGCCGGAATAGATGCGGCTGATGGTGGGCGGGGTGTATTGGGCCAGCTGTTCGTGGTTGGGCAGATCGCGGCCATAGATCCAGAAGATCGCACCAAGCGCCACCGCGGCCATGAAGGCCCCGAGCGCAAGCCATGTGAAAATGGCGCCGAAAAAGCCGAATATGAAACGTAACACGCAAGAACCCCGGTCGCTGGTCTGGCCCTTATATAGGGACAGGGGGCGGCAGGGTCAAAAAGAGATCGGCAATATCATGCGGAAGGGGCAAGCGCCGGCCGCCGCCTATTGCCGCAGCAGGCGTGCCTGCGCAGCATCGCTCACCGCCCATTCGCGCAGGGCGGCGGCAATCGCCCCGGCTGCCCGCTCCTGCCATTCGGCCGAGGCCAGGTTGGCGCGGTCCCTGCGATTCGAAAGAAACCCGAGTTCAATCAGCACCGATGGAATGTCGGGTGCCTTCAGCACCGAAAAGGCGGCCGACTGATGCGGGTGCTTGTGCAGCCGCCCTATGCCTGCGCTGAGGGCCTTCACCAGCACCCCGGCCAGTGCCTTGCTGCGCGGCGCGGTCTCGTGGCGGGCCAGATCCATCAGCACCACGGCGATCATGTCGTCCTGCCCGGCCAGATCGACCCCGGCCAGAAGATCGGCCCGGTCATGGCTTTCGGCCAGACGCCGGGCCGCTGCATCCGAAGCGCTTTCGGCCAGCGTATAGACCGTGGCGCCTCGCGCCGTTCCCTCGGCCAGCGCATCGGCATGAAGCGATATGAACACATCCGCCCCGGCCGCCCGGGCAATGCTGACACGCTCTTCCAGCGGCAGGAAAAGATCGCTCTGACGGGTCAGCAGCACCTCGAATCCGCCCTGGCGCAGCAGGGTTTCCTTCAGGCGCCGGGCAAAGGCCAGCATCAGGTCGGCCTCGCGCAGCCCCGCGCGTTCGGCCCCCGGATCGATGCCGCCATGCCCCGGATCCAGCACCACCATCAGCGGCCGGTCGCCACGCTGGCGGGGCACGGAGGGCGGCACGGCGGCCGGCTCGGGCAGCGCGCCCCAGGCAGCGGTGGCGGGCATTCCGGCAGCGGCGGCGAAAGCCTCGGGGGAAACCGGATCAAGGGCGATGTGCACGCGGGCCTCTCCGGTCAGGCTGTCGGTCTGCATCTCGGCGGTTGCAAGCCCGAGCGGCGCCGCCAGTTCCACCACCAACCGCGACCAGCCCGCCCGAAATCGCCCGAAGCGCAGATCCTTCACCGCAGGCAGCGGTGCAGGCATCAGCGTTTCGGGGCCGCCGTCGCCCCAGTCCACCTCGCGAAAGTCCACAACCAGACGGCGCGGATCATCCAGCAGGAACACCCGCCACGGCACTGCCTGACTGAGTTGAAGATCAATTTCGAGCCCGGCATTCCCCGCCCCGCCCTGCAGACCCGAGCGCGCCGGATCAAGACGTGCAAGCGCCGAAAGCTCCTGCGCCAGTGCTGGCGCGCCGCGATCCGTCAGCAGCCCTGCGCCCGCTGCCAGCCATCCGGCCAGGATCAGCCTGGTGAATATGTGCATCTGTCTGCCCTGCCCGTATTCTGCCGCTTGTCACAGGTTCTGCTGCCAACGCCACCGGACACCCTTTTCGGCGACTATAGCGAAAGATGTTTCTTCGCACCAGCCGGGTTTCCTGTTCCGGATCCCATACTGCAGCCGGTTCCGGCCGCGTGCCCCGGCCTAGCCCCTTCCGGCAGTCCGCCTTGCCATGAAATCCTGCAGGCGGGCCAGCCCTTCACGGATATCCGCGCTGCTGCGGGCATAGGAAAACCGCAGGGTGCGGTGGCCACGCCCGGCATCGAAATCAAGCCCCGGCGTAACAGCCACCCTGGCCTGTTCAAGGATCTCGGCGGCGAAGGCGCGGCTGTCGTCGGTATGGTCGCTCACATCGGCATATATGTAGAAGGCACCATCAGGCGGTGCGATACGGGTAAAGCCGGCCTTCGGCAGCCCCTCCAGCATCAGGCGGCGGTTTTCGCGATAGACGGCCAGATTGGCCGCCAGTTCGTCATCGCAGCCCATCGCCGCCAGAGCTACCACCTGCCCCGCATGGGGTGCGCAGATGAACATGTTCTGCGCCAGCCGCTCGATCCGGCGCACGTGGTCTTCGGGCACCACCATCCAGCCCACGCGCCAGCCCGTCATCGAGAAATACTTGGAAAAGGAATTGATCACATAGCATTGGTCACTGACCTCAAGGGCACTCACCGCGCGCGCGCCATACTGGATGCCGTGATAGATTTCATCGCTGATGAAGGCTGTGCCGGCGGCGGTGGCAGTCTCGATCAGCGCCCCCAGCGCGCCCCTGTCCAGCATGGTGCCCGAGGGATTGGCCGGCGAAGCCACGATCAGCCCGGCAAGATCGCGCCCTTCAAGATCGGCGGGCACCGGCTGATAACGGTTTTCCGGGGCTGTCTCGATTCCCACCGGCACCAGCGAAAGCGCCTTCAGGATCTGGGTGTAGGACGGATAGCCCGGCAGGCCGAGCCCCACCCGCTGGCCCGCATCGAAAAGGGCGGTGAACGCCAGAAGGAAAGCTCCCGACGAACCGGCAGTAACGATCACCCGCGCCGGATCAAGCTTCACCCCATACCATTCATCATAAAGGCGGGCGATACGGGCGCGCAGGCCGGGCAGGCCAAGCCCTACCGTATAGCCCAGCGGATCGGACTCGAGCACCCCGGCAAGCGCCGCGCGCGCGCCGGCCGGAGCCGGGGTGCCGGGCTGCCCCACCTCCATGTGGATGATGCGGCGCCCGGCTGCCTCGGCCGCGCGCGCGGCCTCCATCACGTCCATCACGATGAAGGGAGCGACTTCACTTCGCCTTGAACTTCGCATGGTTCCTTCCTTACACTGCCCCGAACTGCGCCGAAACCCCGTTTCAGCGCCAGAACGGAAGGTCAACGCCCATGGGGCACCCGCTTCACGGCCCACGATCCGCCCTTCGGGCCCCGGCGGCAATGCTGCTGCTTCTGCTGGCCGGGCTCATGCTGCTGCCGGGGGCGGGCCTGCGCGCCCAGACCCTGCTGCGCGATCCCGATATCGAATACAGCCTGAATCGCCTGGCCCGCCCGGTGCTGAACGCGGCGGGGCTGAACCCGGGGCGGGTGAAGATCGTGGTGATCAGGGACAGTTCGCTGAATGCCTTCGTGATCGACGGACGCCGGATCTTCATCCATTCGGGGCTGATCCTGAAACTCGGGAGCGCCGCCGAACTGCAGGCGGTTATCGCCCACGAGGCAGCGCATGTGGCCAACGGGCACATCTCGCGCCGCCTTGCCAACATGCGTTCGGCGCGCACCGCCGCAGGGCTGGGGCTGATCCTGTCGGCAATCACCGCCCGGGCCGCAGGGGCCGAGGCCGGGGCCGGGCTGGCAATCGGCACCACGAACACCGCCAACCGCATCTTTCTGGCCCATACCCGGGCCGAAGAAGCAGCGGCGGATCAATCCTCGGCGCGCTACCTCGCCCGCGCCGGAGTCAGCCCGGCGGCAATGATCGCCGTGCTCGAAATGTTCCGCGGACAGGAAGCGCTTTCGGTTTCGCGTCAGGATCCCTATGCACGTTCGCATCCGCTGACCCGCGAACGCCTGACCCGCGCCCGCGCCCATGCCGCGGCGCTGAAAGTGCGCGGCAGGAAGGATCCGGATGCCGATTACTGGTTCGCCCGCGCCCGTGGCAAGCTTGGCGCCTTCATCCGCAGCCCCGCCTGGGCCCTGCGCGAGGCCGGAAAGGCCCCGAATGCCGATATCGCGCTGATGATGCGGGCCATTGCCTGGCACCGCACGCCCAGACCGCAAAAGGCCGCCGCGGCGATCGGAAAACTGGCCCGAATGCGCCCGAAGGATCCGTATGTGTTTGAACTGAAGGGCCAGATCCTGCTGGAATCACGCCGCGTTCCAGAGGCCGTCAGGGCCTATGAAAGGGCACTCGTGCTGGCCCCGAAAGACCCGCTGATCGCCGCCGGTCAGGGACGCGCCCTGCTGGCGCTTGATACCCCGTCCGCCAATGCGAAGGCCCTGAAGGTGCTTGAACGCGCCCGGGCCGGCGCACCGCATGATCCCGCGCTTCTGCGCGATCTTGCCCTGGCCCATGCCAGGGCCGGCAACGCGGGGCAGGCCGCCCTTGCCACTGCCGAGCGCCTTGCCCTCATGGGGCAGATGAAGGATGCCGCGCTTCATGCCCGCCGCGCCGCCGGCCTGTTGCCGCACGGCACCCCGGGGCGCAACCGCGCCGAAGACATCCTGCACGCCACCAGACAACTTGCCAGACGGAGATGACCAAAGTGAAACGCGCCCTGATCCTGCCCGCCCTTGCCGCCCTCTTCCTGACAACGGACACCGCCCGGGCCTTCGACATCACGGCCATGAGCGATGAGGAACGCGCTGCCTTCCGCGCCGAAGTGCGCGCCTATCTGCTCGACAATCCCGAGATCCTTCTCGAAGTAATCCAGCTTCTGGAGCAGCGCCAGACGCAGCAGCAGCAGCTTGACGATGCCGCGCTGATCTCTGTCAATGCCGATGAAATCTATAATGACGGCCATTCCTGGGTGGGGGGCAATCCCGATGGCGACATCACCATCGTCGAATTTTCCGACTATCGCTGCCCCTATTGCCGCAAGGCCCATCCCGAGGTGGCGCGCCTGCTTGAGGAAGACGGAAACATCCGCCTGATCTACAAGGAATATCCGATCCTGGGAGACGCCTCGACAACAGCCTCGCGCTTTGCCGTTGCCACCCTGCTGACCTATCCCGAGGCCTACAGGGACGTGAACAACGCCCTGATGGAAATGCGTGGCGAACCCACGGCCGAAGCCCTGAAGGCGCTGGCCGAACGGCTGGGGCTGGATGCCGGAAAGATCGTTGACAGGATGATGGACGAAGACGTTGCCGCCATCCTGCGCAAGAACCAGGAACTGGGCCGGCGACTGCGGATCAACGGCACACCCACCTTCATTCTGGGCGACCGTTTCCTGCGTGGCTATGTGCCCCTTTCCGACATGAAGAAACTGGTGGCCGAAACCCGGGCGGCAGGAAAGGACAGCGGCCAGACGGACTGAGGCCGTCCCGGCGCGCCGGTCAGCCCTGCAGAAGAAGCTCGGCCTCGATCTCCACGGCAATGCCGAAGGGCAACGAGGCCATGCCCACCGCCGAGCGCGCATGGCGGCCCCTTTCCTGGCCGAACACCTCATGGATCAGCCGCGAAGCACCGTTGATCACTGCCGGGTGATCCCGGAATCCCGGCACGGCATTGACCATGCCGAACAGCCGCCCCCAGCCTGCGATCCGGTCAAGATCGCCAAGCGCGCGCTGAAGCGAGCCAAGGATGGAAAGCGCCGCGAGACGGGCCAGTCCGGCGGCCTCCTCGGAGCTCACCCCGCCCCCCACCTGACCGAAGGGGCCGGCCAGCCTGCCATCGGCCGCCTGTGGCCCGTGGCCCGAAACGAACACCCGCCGCCCCACCACATGCACCGGCGGAAACGGAAGCGCCACGCCCTCGGGCAGAACCGGCGGCGGCGGCAGGGCAAGGCCAAGCGCGGCAAGGCGGGCCTCGATCCGCCCCATCACGCCATTTCGGGGCGCGCCCCCGGCCCCCTGGCTGCCCCTTGTGCGCCTGTTTCCGTTCCGGTGCCGGTGTCGGCGGCAGCGCGCGCCGCCTCGATCTCGGCCGCGCGTCTTTCCACCTGCTCCACGATATGCTCGATCATCTCTTCATTCGAAAGCTTGTGGCTCTGCGCACCGGCAAGATAGACCATTCCCGAACCGGCGCCACCACCGGTAAAGCCGACATCCGTCATCAGCGCCTCCCCGGGGCCGTTCACCACGCAGCCGATGATCGAAAGGCTCATCGGTGTCCTGATATGCTCAAGCCGCTTTTCAAGGATTTCCACCGTGCGGATCACATCGAACCCCTGACGCGCGCAGGACGGGCAGGAAATAATGTTTACCCCCCGGTGCCGCAACCCCAGGGCCTTCAGGATCTCGAATCCCGCCCTCACCTCTTCCACCGGATCGGCGGAAAGGGAAATGCGGATCGTATCGCCGATGCCCATCCACAGCAGATTTCCCAGCCCGATGGCCGACTTGATGGTGCCGCTGACAAGCCCGCCGGCCTCGGTAATGCCAAGGTGCAGGGGCGCATCGGTGGCCTCGGCCAGCGCCTGATAGGCGGCGGCGGCCAGGAACACGTCACTGGCCTTCACGCTGATCTTGTATTCGCGGAAATCGTGCTCTTCGAGAATGCGCATGTGATCGAGCGCGCTTTCCACCATCGCTTCGGGGCAGGGCTCGGCGTATTTCTCCAGCAGATGTCTTTCCAGGCTTCCGGCATTCACGCCGATCCGGATGGCGCATCCGTGATCCCGGGCTGCGGCGATTACCTCGCGCACCCGTGCCGGCGCCCCGATGTTGCCGGGGTTGATGCGCAGGCAGGCAGCGCCCGCCTCGGCCGCCTCGATGGCACGGCGATAGTGGAAATGGATGTCGGCCACGATCGGCACCGGGCTTTCGCGCACGATCTCGCGCAGCGCCCTTGTGGCCGCCTCGTCAGGCACCGAAACGCGCACGATATCGGCCCCGGCCTCGGCTGCAGCCTGCACCTGGGCCACGGTGGCGGCCACATCGGATGTGTCGGTATTGGTCATGGTCTGGACGCTGATCGGCGCATCGCCCCCCACGGCCACATCACCCACCGTGATCCGGCGGGACTTGCGACGGGAGATATTGCGCCAGGGGCGTATGTGATTGAGCGACATGGGCAGACCCGAATACTGAAATGTCTGAATGCCGGGGGGATCCCCCGCAAGCCTGAATACGCCCCAAACCCGCAAAGGGCAACGCCCTGGCGGTTGCAGTTCACTCCTGCGTCAGTTCGGCAACCACCTTGGCAAGTTCCGGATGATCCTCAAGCCTGGCTACGGTGAAAGCCTCTTTCAGTTCTTCGGGGCCGAGAACGATGTTCTTTGCCACCTTCGGGCCCTCGCCCGCCGGCCCGTATGTCTGGCCGTTGACGGCAAAATAGACAGCCCCCGCATAGCCCGTCCGCAGCACCGGCGGATGCTCGGAAACGGGAACCACGTAACGCTCGCCGGCATCAAGGATCTTTTCGAGGATCACCGTGCCATCGGCCGTCTTCACCTGCATCCAGGCCGGACGCGTGGCGATGATGGCCACCGGCGCGGCAGGATCCTCGAGCACCTTGACGGTGCGTTCCTCGATGACCTGCGGCGCCGAAAGAGTGTTGCCGTTCGCCACCATGCCACGCTGTTCGCGATCGTTGCCTGTCAGGGCAAGGCTTGCAAAGGGCAGGGAAGGCGCCTTTGCGGATGCGCCGCGCTCAGGCAGGCTGTCGGGGGCGGCGGTCGCGGCCAGAACCCCGGTTTCATCGGGATCGAGCGTCGAGATCGGGCCATCGCGCGCCACGAATACCGGCGTTTCCAGAGCCTCGGGGCGATAGAGGCGACGAAAGCTGTCGGGCGGCGGCACGGAAACGCCAGCGGCTTCTCCGGCAGTGGCAACGGCTTCCTCCGAAGGGGCCAGGGGATCAAGCGCCACCACCACGCCGGGCGCCTGTTCGACCGGCGCGAATTTCACCCGCTGGATTTCCTGCAGCACCGTCCAGCCGCCATAGGCGACACCTCCGATCAGCAGCACCAGCACCAGAACCGCCCCCAGCGCGGCAGGCTCGAATCCAGAAAACACCGCCGTGCCACGCGGGATGAACGGGGTTTCGGGATCGGCGAAGGGATCCTTGCGCCGGACTCCTGCAACAGCATTGCGCGACACTCCGGCGGAGCGAGCGCCAGAGGCTTCGGCCGACATGCCGTGCACCTTTTCGAAATTGGCCTCTTCGCAGAACTTCCGGAATGCCCATTCGGAATCCATACCCAGATAACGGGCATAGGAACGCACGTAGCCGGCAATGAAGCCGGGGGTGTCGAAGGCCGAGGGATCGGCGTTTTCGATCGCGGCGATATAGGTGGCCTTGATCTTCAGCTCGCGCTGCACGTCAAGCAGGGATTTTCCCAGGGTTGCCCGCTCTCCGCGCATCATGTCGCCAAGACGCAGATCGTAGTCATCGAAGCCAAGCGGCCTCGGCGGCTCGCCCCCGATGGCCGACGCTTCACGCCTGCTCATGAAATCTGCCCCTCATGCAACATTTTGTCCCCGTCCAGATGGCCTCCGGGCGCCCGATTCGCCCGCTGCCACTCTATTGGGGGAATGTTATCACAGCGGAAACGATTATGCACCCTGCCCTTGCATTATCCCGCAAGATCAGCACGATTAAGGGCGCATTGTGACCAAAGTGTGTCGAGCGCAGCAATCAGCCTGTCCATCTCGTCGGGGCCGTGCACGGGCGAAGGGGTGAAACGCAGCCGCTCGGTACCTCGCGGCACGGTGGGAAAGTTGATCGGCTGCACATAGATGCCGTGATCCTCAAGCAGCATGTCCGACAGCATCTTGCATTTTACCGGATCGCCCACATGCACCGGCACGATATGGCTGCCATGATCGATCAGCGGCAGACCGAGCCCGCGCAGACGGGTCTTCAGCACGCGGGCCTGGGTCTGGTGGATCTCGCGCAGGTGGGGATCCGTCTTGAGATGGCGGATCGAGGCGGCCGCCCCCGCAGCCACGGCCGGGGGCAGGGATGTGGTAAAGATGAAGCCCGGCGCATAGGATCGGATCGCATCGACCATGCGCGCCGAAGCGGCGATATAGCCCCCCATCACGCCGAAGGCCTTGCCCAGCGTGCCGTTGATGATGTCGATCCGGTGCATGAGGTTGTCGCGCTCGGCCACGCCGCCACCACGGGGGCCGTACATGCCTACCGCATGCACTTCGTCGATATAGGTCAGCGCGTTGAATTCCTCTGCCAGATCAATTATTTCCGCGATCGGACCGAAATCGCCGTCCATCGAATAGACGCTTTCGAAGGCGATCAGTCTGGGCGTGTCGGGGGGCAATTCCTCAAGCAGCTGGCGCAGATGCGCCACATCGTTGTGGCGAAAGATCTTCTTGGGACAGCGGCCATGGCGGATACCGTGGATCATCGAGGCATGGTTGAGCTCGTCCGACAGGATGACAAGCCCCGGGATCAGCTGTGGCAGGGTGGAAAGGGTGGCATCATTGGCGATATAGGCCGAGGTGAACAGAAGTGCCGCCTCTTTCCGGTGCAGGTCGGCGATTTCGGCTTCAAGCGCCTTGTGATAAACGGTCGTGCCCGAAATGTTGCGGGTGCCGCCCGAACCGGCGCCGGTGGCGTCAAGTGCCTCGTGCATGGCGGCAAGCACCTCGGGGTGCTGCCCCATGCCAAGGTAATCGTTGCCGCACCAGATGGTGACTTCGCGCGTGCTGCCATCGGGGCGGCGCCAGATGGCATGGGGGAAGGCGCCCTTCCTGCGCTCGATATCGATGAAGACGCGATAGCGGCCCTCTTCGTGCAAGCGTTCGAGGGCTTCATCGATCCTGGCGGCGTAATCCATCGGGCTCTCCCATCTGTGGCGCTATGCGCGGCGGCGCTTCGGGGCCGTTCTTGCTGCGGTGCGGGGCTTCGAAGAATCACCTGCCCTGCGCGCGGCAACAGGATAATTCCCGGCCCCTTCCTGCAACAGCGCGCAAATTGACGCTATGACTTCCGTCAAGCCCGGAGCGGGGCAGGCGCCCTTCAGTCACGGATCACCACCCGGCAATCCCCCGCCCCGCCGGCTTCGGCGTTGCAGCGGGCAAGGGCCTCGGCCGCGGCCCCGTTCCCCCTGGCAAAGGCCCAGTGCCCGGTCGAGGGCGAGGCCGCAAAAGCCTTGGGGCCGCGCGCCCGGCGGTATTTGCGAAAGCCCCGGGTGGCATCCTGATTGAGCTGCAGTACGCGCGGTTTCCATCCCCTCGGGTAAACTTCGGCCACGATCACGCAGGGCCTGCCCCCCTTGCGCGCCGCCTCGCAGCCCCCCAGCGCCGCCGCCCGCGCCGCCTCTGCCGAATGATGCCCCATGGCAAACAGGGTGGTTTCCCGCGCCAGCAGCCCGGCCGAAGGCGCCACCGCGATGGCGCCGTAATATTTCATCGGCATCTGCTGCTGCTTCATGATCCGGGGCAGCAGCTTCAGCGCCTGCTTGTCGGCAGGGGCAAGGAAATCGTGGTCGATCAGCCGCATTTCGGCATGTTTCGGCGAAAACAGCATGGCCTTCGCCGCCTTGCCGGAAACCGGCAGGCCCTGTGCCCCGGCCATCCCGGCCGCCCAGGGGGCAAGACCTGCCCCGAGCAGGGCCGCCGCGGCCCCGGTCATGCGCAAACCCTTCATCACCGGATACCCCGCTGCAAACCTTCCCCCCAAGCCTAGCGCGCCTCGTCGCCTTGATCCAGCCCCCTTGCAGGATGGGGCTGGACACCCTGCAGCCGATCACTAGGGTCGGAACCCGTTGATCCTGGTTTCGAACACCGAAGGAGACCCGTCATGACAGCCACCCCCGAAGCCGTTCTGGCCCGTATCGACGAAACCCTGCCCGAGGCCACCGAACGCCTGCTTGATCTGCTGCGCATCCCCTCGGTATCTACCGATCCGGCCCATGCCGGCGATTGCCGGGCGGCAGCCGAATGGCTGGTGAACGATCTGCGAAGACTCGGGCTGGCGGCTGAAATCCACCCCACTCCCGGCCATCCCATGGTGGTGGCGAAAACGCCGAACATGGGCGACCATTCCCTGCCCCATGTGCTGTTTTACGGCCATTACGACGTGCAGCCGGCCGACCCGCTGGACCTGTGGAAACGCCCGCCCTTCGATTCGGCGCTCGAAGACACTCCCGAAGGCAAGGTGATCCGGGGCCGCGGCGCGTCTGACGACAAGGGCCAGCTGATGACCTTTGTCGAGGCCTGCCGTGCCTGGATCTCCGTGCATGACGAACTGCCGCTCAGAATCACCTTCTTCTTCGAGGGCGAAGAGGAAAGCGGCTCGCCCTCGCTGGTGCCCTTCATGAAGGAAAACGCCGATATTCTCGGGGCCGATCTGGCGCTTATCTGCGATACCGGCCTGTTCGGCAGGGATACTCCGGCGATCGTCACCTCCCTGCGCGGGCTTCTGGGTGAAGAGATCACCATCCGCGCCGCCGATCGCGATCTGCATTCGGGCATGTATGGCGGCCTGGCCCGCAACCCGGCACATGTGCTGGCGCAGATCATCGCCGATCTTCATGACGGCAAGGGGCGGGTGACGTTGCCCGGTTTCCATGATGGCGTGCCAGAGCTTTCGCCCGGGCAGCGTGCCCAGTGGAAGGCGCTCGATTTCGACGCTGCCGCCTTCCTGGGCGAGGCAGGCCTGGCAATCCCCGCCGGCGAAGCCGGGCGGATGCCGCTCGAAATGATCTGGTCGCGCCCCACGGCCGAGGTGAACGGCATGGAAAGCGGCTATACCGGCGCAGGGTTCAAGACGGTGCTGCCGGCCGAGGCTCGCGCCAAGATCAGCTTTCGCCTGGTGGGCCGGCAGGATCCTCTGAAGATCCGCGAAACCTTTCGCACATGGGTGCGCGCCCGCCTGCCCGCCGATTGCCGGGTGGAATTCACCGGACACGGAGCTTCGCCCGCTTCGGTGATGGCCACCGACAACCCGGCCTTCGAAAAGACCCGCCGCGCGCTTTCGCGGGAATGGCCGCGCGAGGCGGCCTTCGTGGGATGCGGCGGCTCGATCCCGGTGGCCGGCCATTTCCGGGAAATCCTCGGCATGGACGCATTGCTCACCGGTTTCGGGCGGGACGATGACAACATCCACAGCCCGAACGAGAAATACGATCTGGAATGCTTCCACAAGGGTATCCGCTCATGGGCGCGGATCATCGCGGCGCTGGCCTCCGGCTGAACGGCACAGCTGCCCGGGCACGGGCGCGCACGGCATTACCCGCGGTGCTGTTGCGAGGGGCGTTTGTGCCGCGCGGCACGGCGCAGCCGCGAAAGCTTCAGCCCCAGCAGCAGCCAGGGCAGACCGTGAAATGCCACATCGAACCAGTCGATCGTGCGCATCATGCCCCCTTCGGCCAGAATCCGGGATTTTTCCCACAGATGCGGCGGCGCAAAGGGGGCCAGGCCGACAAGGCCCGCGAAGATCATGAACTGATAGAGCGGGGTCTGATCGATCAGCTTCAGCATGGCATGCGGTGCTTTCCGGGAAACGGTGGCGGGAAATGGCGCGGTTGACGGGGCTCGAACCCGCGACCCCCGGCGTGACAGGCCGGTACTCTAACCAACTGAGCTACAACCGCACGGCTGCGTTCACGGCAGGGCCTGCATGCGCATGGTCGGACAGCGTGGCGCGGTTGACGGGACTCGAACCCGCGACCCCCGGCGTGACAGGCCGGTACTCTAACCAACTGAGCTACAACCGCCTGCTGCCCGTTCCGGCAATGCCCGAACGTGTGGGAGCTTTTAGGACCGCACAGGTGCCGCGTCAATGGAAATCCCGCTTTTCTGCCACGAAAATCATAAGCTGCTCCCGGGCGGCCCTGACGGGCTTTCAGGCCGCTTCCATCAGCCCCTCGGCCCTGAGCCTGGACTCTGTCCTGTCAAAGGCGGCAAGGGCGCGCTCGATCAGCATGTCTATTTCCGCGCGCGAAATCACCAGCGGCGGCGCAATGATCATGCGGTCGCCCACATGGCGCATCACCAGCCCTTCTTCGAAGCAGAAATCGCGGCAGATCAGCCCCGCCGTGCCCGGCCCCGCGGCGAAGGCCGCCCGTGATGCCTTGTCGGGGGTCAGCGCCACCGAAGCCATCATGCCGCTGATCACCGCCTCGCCCACCAGCGGATGTTCGGCAAGTGTTGCCCATTTCTGCGCGAGATAGGGCCCGGTATCCTCGGCCACACGTGCAATGATTCGCTCGTCTTCCAGAATTCGCAGGTTCTCAAGTGCCACCGCCGCCGAGACGGGATGGGCAGAATAGGTATAGCCGTGAAAGAATTCGCCGCCTTCGGCGATCACTCCGGCCACCTCTTCGCTTGCCACCGAAGCCCCGATCGGCGCATAGCCCGAACTCAGCCCCTTGGCGATGGTCATGATGTCGGGGCGGATGTTCCATGTCTGAGCGCCAAACCAGTTGCCGGTGCGGCCGAATCCGGTGATCACCTCGTCGGCGATCAGCAGGATCTCGTGTTCGTCGCAGATGCGCTGGATTTCGGGCCAGTAGCTTTCGGGCGGCACGATCACCCCACCCGCCCCCTGCACCGGCTCGGCAATGAAGGCGGCCACCCGCCCTTCGCCGATCTCGGCGATCTTCGCTTCCAGTTCGCGCGCCCGCATCAGGCCGAACGCCTCGGGACTCATCCCGCCGCCCTCGGCCCACCAGGCGGGCTGGCCGATATATTCGATATCGGGAATCGGAATACCGCCCTGAGCATGCATCGCCGCCATTCCGCCAAGGCTTGCCGCACCCACGGTTGAGCCGTGATAGGCGTTGTGGCGGCTGATGAACACCGTCTTTTCCGGCTTGCCCTTCAGGGCCCAGTAATGGCGCACCAGGCGGATGTTGGTATCGTTGGCATCCGAGCCGCCGGTTGAAAAGAAAACATGCTTCAGATCCCCCGGCGCCAGTTCGGCGATCCGCCGTGCAAGCGCGATCGCAGGGGGGTGGGTGGTCTGGAAGAAGGTATTGTAATAGGGCAGTTCCAGCATCTGCTCATGCGCTGCCCTTGCAAGCTCGTCGCGCCCGTAGCCGATATTGCAGCACCACAGGCCGGCCATGCCGTCGAGCAGTTCGTTGCCGTCGCTGTCGGTCAGCATCACACCGCGTGCACGGGTGATCACCCGCGCACCCTTCCCTGCCAGATCGGCATTGTGGGTGAAGGGGTGCAGGTGGTGGGCGGCATCAAGCGCCTGAAGGTCGGATGTCGGCATGTTGTGAAGGATCGGCATGGACGAAGCTCTCTTGCGGAAACAGGTTCTTCTTCAGGTGTTATAACACATTGGGTAAATTGCAAGCGGCACCTGCGGCGCCCTTGTCGGCCACCGCCCGCCCCGGCACTCTTCAGCCGCCGGACGACAGCGCATTTTCGGGCAGGATCAGCATGTCGTCGGCGCGCCACCAGGCGGTGACGGGGCTGCCGCTTTCGGCCTGCATCAGGCGGTCGGCCTCTTTTTCGCTGACCAGCGCGGCCAGAGAGGCGCCCCCTGCAAGCAGGATCTCGGCGATCGAACTGTTGCCCTGGAAGGCGACATCACCGAGATGCCCGGCGACAGCGATGGCATCTGCCGATTCGGGCGGTGCATCCGCCAGCTTCACCCGCTCGGGACGCACCGCAAGAACAAGCCCCCCCTGCCCGCTTGCGGGAAGGCGCGCCGAAGACACCCTGACACGGCCGAGCTCTGCCGTCTCCAGCGTGGTTTCAGCCTGCGTGGCCCCGTCATGCTGCCCGATCACGGCGAACATGTTTATCGAACCGATGAAATCGGCCACGAAGCGATCAACCGGCTGCTTGTAAAGGCCGGCGGGCGTGTCGAGCTGGCGCAGCCGTCCGGCCTCGAGCACGGCGATGCGGTCGGCCATGGCCAGCGCCTCGGACTGGTCATGGGTCACGATCACGAAGCTTACGCCCACGCTTTCCTGAAGTTTCACCAGTTCCAGGCGCATCGCATCGCGCAGCTTGGCATCAAGCGCCGAAAGCGGCTCGTCCAGCAGCAGCACCTTGGGCCGCTTCACCAGCGCCCGCGCCAGTGCCACCCGCTGGCGCTGCCCCCCCGAAAGCTGATCGGGCTTCCTGTGGGCGAAATCGGAAAGATGGACCTGCGCCAGCGCTTCCTCCACCTTGGCCGCGATCTCGGGTTTCGGCAGACGTTCGAGCTTCAGCCCGTAGGCCACGTTATCGGCCACGCTCATGTGCGGAAATACCGCGTAGGACTGAAACACCATGTTGACCGGCCGCTTGTTGGCGGGAATGCCGGCCATGTCCTGTCCATCGATCATGATGTGGCCCTCGGTGGCGGTTTCCAGACCGGCAATGATGCGCAGCAGGGTTGACTTGCCACAGCCCGAAGGCCCGAGCAGCGCGAAGATCTCGCCCGGGCGGATGTCAAGGGTGATATTCTCGAGCGCGGTGAAGCTGCCGAAACGCTTGGTGACATTCTGCACCGAAATGATCGGGGGGGCGGTTTCGCTCATTTTCGGGGTTCCTCGAAGCTCTGGAAACGCATCGCCACGAAGGTGACGGCCAGGGTGATCAGGATCAGGATGGTGGAGGCGGCGTTGATCTCGGGGGTAACGGAAAAACGCACCATCGAATAGACCTTGATCGGGAAGGTCACCGTGTTGGGACCCGAGGTGAAGAAGGTGATCACGAAGTCATCAAGGCTGAGGGTAAAGGCCAGCAGCGCGCCGGCCACCAGCCCCGGCCTCATGTGCGGCAGCAGGATGTCGCGGAACACCTGGAATTCGCTGGCGCCAAGATCCCTTGCCGCCTCTTCCATCTCGCGGTTGAAGGAATTGAGCCGGGTGCGGATCACCATCGCCGCGAAGGGAAAGGAAAAGGTGATATGGGCGATGATGATGTTGGTCAGGTTCAGCGGAAAGGCAACATCGCGCGGAACATAAAGCCCGAAGGACGAGAAGAACACCGCAAGGCTGACCCCCATGCAGATCTCGGGAATCACGATCGGCAGCGAAACCATCCCTTCGTAAACGGGCTTCAGCGGAAAGCGGAAGCGCCACAGCACCACCGCGGTAACAGCACCGAGGATCACCGCGAATATGGTGGAAACAAGGGCGATGGTCAGGGAATTGATGAAGGATTCCACCAGCGCATCGTTGTTGAAGGCCTTTTCGTAATACTTGGTGGTGAACCCCTTCCAGATCACGTTCCCGCCGCGCCGTGAATCGTTGAACGAGAAAATGACCAGCACCACGATCGGCGCATAGAGAAAGATCGCCCCCAGAAAGAAGACAAGCCGCAGCGATACCTTGCGCGAATAGTCGAAAGGCCCCGCGGGCGCGCGTTTCTGACGGGTTCTGCTAACCACGGGCTTCCTCCCGCCTGCGCTGGCGCATGGCAGCGAAGCTCTGAAGCGCCAGCAGGATGAAGGTGACATAAAGCAGGAAAAGCGACAGCGCCGAGCCGAAGGGCCAGTCATTTCCGCTCTTGAACTGGCGCTCGATCACATTGGCGATCATGTCCACCTGGCCGCGCCCCAGAAGATCGGGGATCAGGAATGAGCCCAGCATCGGGATGAAGGTGATCACCATCGCCGTGTTGATCCCCCCCGATGAAAGCGGCAGCAGGATCTGGCGGAAGGTGCGCCACTGGCTGGCACCAAGATCGAGACTGGCTTCCAGATAGCTTCGGTCAAGCCGTTCCAGAGACGCATAGATCGGCAGCACCGCAAAGGGCAGGTAGACATAGATCAGCCCGATCATCACGCCTGCCGGTTCACCCAGGAACTTGACCGGTACGAAGCGTTCGCCCAGCAGCTGCAGATCGCCAAGGCCAAGCGCCGCCAGCGCCCCGTCGCCCATGCTCCACAGCCAGTGCAACAGATCGTTGAGCCGGCCACGGGTGCCCAGAATGTTCAGCAGCGCATAGGTACGGATCAGCAGGTTGGTCCAGAACGGCAGTATGATCACCAGCAGAAGCCAGGGTTTCCATTTCGGCTTCGCCGTGGCGATCACCATGGCGATCGGATAGGCGATCACGATGCAGATGGCCGTGGAAAGCACCGAAAGCCAGACCGAACGCCAGAACAGGCTGACGATCTCGGGCTCCAGCAGGCGTCTGTAGTTGTCGAGCGTCCAGGTAACGCGGATCTTCGTGATCGTCTCGTTTTCGCCGAAACTGTAAAGCCAGATGATGGCCAGCGGCACGAAGAAGAACAGCACCAGCCACGCGAAGGAAGGCGTGAAAAACGCCAGAAACGCGCGGAAGTTCCTGCGATAGCTTTCCATGCCCCACCCGGCAAGAAAGGGAGGTGCCGCAGCCGGCACCCCCGCATGAACGAAAGGTTCAGCCGGCTGCCTTGATCCGCGTCCAGGCGGCGTCGATCTTCGACATCACCTCCTGCCCCGGATAAAGCGAGACCTCGCATTTCCGCAGCACGTCCTCGGACGGGAAGATCACCGGATTTTCGTTGTATTCCGGCCCCAGAAGGGCACGCGCGGCCTTGTTCGGCGTGGCGTAATAGACGTAATCGGCATTGGCCGCCGCCACTTCGGCATCAAGCAGGAAATTGATCATCTCGTGGGCGCCGTCGGGGTTGGGCGCGCCTTTCGGAATGGCAAGGTCGTCCTCCCACAGAAGGCCGCCTTCCTTTGGCACCACATAGGAAATGTCATCGTCTTCGTCCATCGCCTGCTGGATGTCGCCGTTCCACTCCTGGGCGAGATCCACCTCGCCCGCCAGCAGCAGATCCTGGCCGTTGTCGGGCGCAAAGGCCGTGATCCGCTCCTTCTGGGCAAGGATCATCTTCTCGGCCGCGGCGATATTCTCGTCCGACCAGTCGTTGATCGACTTGCCCATCAGCTTCAGCGCCATCTGGAAAACGGTCCCGGCTTCGCCCAGAAGCGCGATTCGCCCGGCATATTTGTCGGATGAGTAGAGATAGGCCCAGCTGTCAGGCACACCATCCACCGCCGATTTGCGATAGCCGATCCCCACCGTGCCCCAGAAATAGGGAATCGTGTATCTGCGCCCCGGATCATGGGCAGGATCAAGGAAAGCGGGATCGAGATTCTTCATGTTCGGCAGCCTTGCGTGATCAAGCGGCATCAGCATGTCGGCCTCGATCATGCGCTCCACGTAATCATTGCTGGGAACGATCAGATCGTAGCCCGGGTTGCCGTTCCTGAGCTTGGCGAAAAGTTCGTCATTGCTGGCGAACAGATCGTAATTCACCTCGATGCCGGTGGCCTTGGTGAAATCCTCCAGCGTGGTTTCCCCGATATAGGTATCCCAGTTGTAGAAATTCACCGTGCCGCCCTTGGCACGCGCGCCCTTCGGCGTGGTGAAGACAAGCCCGGCAGCGGCGGCCCCCTGCAGAAGACGGCGGCGATTGATGGAAAGGCGGTTCTTGCGCATGGTTTTCTCTCTCCTGTCGGAATGGGCGCTCGCGTGTGGCGCGCTCTCGTGTTATAACACGTCAACGCTACAATGAGCATCCCGTTCACTCAAGAGAATCTTTGCCTGCCGATCAAGCCTGAAAAGGCCGCATCAGCCCCGGAATTTCGCCTTGCCCAGCCCAGAAAACAAGCCGAGCCCCCCCCGTTTCCGGCCCAGCACCATCGCCGACGACCTGCGCGCGCGCCTGCGTGGCTCGCTCTTTACCGGTGCCTACGAACCCGGCGCGGCCATCTCGATTCGCCGCATCGCCGCCGAATTCGGCGTCAGCGTGATTCCGGCCCGCGATGCCCTGCGCGCGCTGGTGGCCGAAGGCGTGCTGATCTTCCGCGACAGCCGCACCATCGCCGTGCCCGGGCTTGACCCCGCCCGCCTGGACGACATGCGTTTCCTGCGCCCTTCCATCGAAGGCGAACTGGCACGGCGCGCCTTCCCGGCCCTTGTTGTCGAAGGCGCCGAACGCCTTGGCGAAATCGACGCCGCCCTTGATGCCGCCATCGCCGCCAATGACCCCGCCGCCTATGTGCGCGGCAATCACGCCTTTCATTTCCACATCTATCAGCGCGCCGCCTCTCCCGTCCTCCTTCACTTCACCGAAACCCTCTGGCTTCAGTATGCGCCCTCCATGCGCCTGGTCTGTCAGCTTTACGGCGCCAGCGAGATCAAGCACGATTTTCACCGCGCCGCGCTGACCGCCCTTGCCGGCCGCAGGCAGGAAGCCTTCGTCGAGGCGATCCGCAACGATATCCGCCAGGGCCTCGACTTCATCGCCAGCGCCGCCCTGCACGCATGATCCTGCCGCCTTTCATCCCGGCCGGAATGCTTCCGGGGGGCGGGGGCAGGCAGCCCCGCCTTCAGCGCTGCCGCCCCTCGGCCTCGTCGATCAGCCCGCGCACCCAGCGGGCCGCCCGGATGGCGGCGGGAATGCCCAGCACGATCCCGCCGATCACGCTCTCGGCTGGCGCAAGCGCCCGCAACCCGACGGCCTGGATCATCAGCCCGATCAGGAAAAGATTGATTGCCACCGCCCCCGCGGCAAAGGGATAGAGCAGCAGCGCCAGCTTCCACAACGGCCGGGGCCTGTCAGGATCATCAGCCATCGGCAATCTCCCGACCGATCAGGGGTGCACGGACCAACGCCCCCGCGATCAGTTTCGGCACCGCCGGGTGCAGACCGATCGCCGGCAGGATCTCACCCGCAAAACCGCCCTCGCGCAACAATTCCGGCACGTCTTCGCGCACATGTTCGCCCGCCGCCGCGAACAGCGGCAGGCAGAGCGCCGGCCTCTGCACCGCACGGGCCGCATCGGGCAGGAACGGCGCCTCTTCCACGAAGCCCAGATGCACGGCACGAAATCCCGAATGCGCCGTCACGTGATCGGCGATCCGGTGCGCGGCACGGGCGGCCCTGCCATTGTTGCGGGCCCCATGCGCAGCCAGCAGAAGATCGCAGGCACCGGGCGCAAGGCCCCGTTCCCGCGCGGCCTCCTGCGCCGCGTCGGCCGCGAGTTCCCACAGCGCCGGATCACAGCCCATCGGCGGCAGGATCCGGGCATCCCCGGCATCGGCCCCCACCACAGTCATGCGTTCGGGCAGGTTGATCTGCGTGAACCAGCCATCGGCCATGAACAGGGGATAGATCAGCGCCTCCGGCGGCGCACCGCCAAGCGCCTCTTCCAGCGCTCCGGGCGCGGCCAGAGTGGCCGAACGCACGCTCCAGCCGGGCGGCAGATGCGCCGCCACCCTTCCGGCCAGCGCAGCCAGCGCGGCTTCGGCGGGGGCCGGATCGGAAGGCTGTCCGTGGGCCACGATGACCGCATGTTCCCTCACCGCCGCCGCCCCCTAATGGCTGGTGCCTTCCGAAAAGGTGATCTTGTTCCACACATTGTATTTCCCCGAGGGCCTGCGCATGGGCAGGCGCTTCACCTCTTCAAGCGTCTGCGCATCATAGACGATCACCGCGCCTTCGTCTTCCCAAAGGGAGGTCAGGGCATGGCGCCCGTCGCGGGTGAATTCCACATGCGCAAAGGTGGCGCCGGGCACCGGGCGCAGGGTTTTCACGATTTCCAGGCTCTGCTTGTCGATCACATGGATCGCATCGCGGTTCGGACCGAAAAACACATCGGCCCAGAAATACGGGGTATTTTCATGGCTGCGCAAGAAGAATCCGGGGCCGGCGGTCTCGATCACGTCGGTCACCTGCCAGGTGGTGGTGTCGATCACCGAGATCTTCCCTTCTTTCAGATGCGGCGTGGCCATTACCCGTCTGCCATCCCGCATCCAGGAGATCCCCGAACCCAGGTGCGGCATGCCCGCAAGCGGCAGGCGCGCCACCTCGCGCCCCACGTTGAGGTTGATCACCACGCCCTCTTCGCTTTCGCGTGCGGCACCGATCAGGAAGCGGTGGCCGGGGGTGAAGAAGAAATCGTCAAGCGGGCCGTCGATCAGGATGCGACGGCGGGCAAACAGCCCCTTCTGCGCCGCCAGCGCTTCTTTCATGCCTTTCTCGCTGGAATGCACGAAACCGTCGTGAAACGGGCCGGCGCCCGGATCGGTGGCGATCTCCCAGATCTCGGGGGCATCCTTCAGCGCCAGGATGAAACTTTTGCGCGCCGGTGCCTGATAGACGGCCGATACCCGGCTTTCCGTGCCATCGCGCGCCACCACGGGGATCACCCGCACCACCGAAAGATCGGCGGCGACAAGGATGGTCAGCGTCATCGGCAGGTAATTGGCCACCGCCAGATAGCGGCCGTCATGGCTGATGGCGATGTTGCGGCTGTTGAGCCCGGCACGAATGCGCCCCACCTCCCGGCGCGTCCAGATATCGTATTTCTGCACCCAGCCATCGCGCGACATGATGAAGACGAAACGCCCGTCGGGCGTGAACTTCGGCCCTCCGTGCACGGCAAAGGGCGTGGGGAAGCGATCCAGCACGCGGAAGGTATCGCCGTCAAGCACACTCACGTGATGGTCACCGGTTTCCACCACCAGCGTAACGTTCATCGGATCGTATGTGAATCCGGGTGCCGCAATGGGGGTGTAATCGGGGTTCATCCGCCGCGTTGCGGCAATCTCATCCACGCCCCATTCGGGAATTTCGGCCAGGGGCGTTTTCACGTAATCGGCCAGAGCGGCGATTTCGCCGGCATCCAGAACATCCCCGTAGCCCGGCATCTGGGTGGCAGGGCGGCCATCGCGGATCACCGCCGCCACCTTCGGTCCGCGCATCCTGCGCAGGGTCTGCGGAATCAGCGCCGGACCGCTGCCCCCAAGCCGGCTTTCACCATGGCAGGCGGCGCAGTATTGCCCGTAAAGCCCGGAAGCATCGGGCGCGGCCAGAGCCACGGGCGCCAGCAGCACAAGCACGGATGCCAGCCACCCCGCCCCCGATCCCGCGACTTTTCCCGGGATGCGCTCAATTTGCGAAATCATGTGCCGGATCATGGCTCTTCCCCCTGAATGGAGTCACCTGGAGACGCCCGGCATCACCGCCGGCCACGCCGATTTCCGCTTCGTTCAGATAACAGGCCGGATCCTCGGCCCAGGGATCGCCCGTCAGTTGCAGCGCCCGGATGCGGGTATTGCCGCCGCAGACATCCCCATAGGCGCAGGCCCCGCAGCGCCCCTTCAGCGGACGCGGGCGCTGGCGCAGGGTGGCAAGCATCGGATCGTCGCCTTCCCAGAGGGCCGAGAAGGGTTTTTCCTTCACATTGCCGATGGTGTAATCCGACCAGTAGGTATCGGGATGCACGCGCCCCAGCGTATCGATATTGGCCACGCCAATTCCCGACGAATTCCCGCCCCAGGCCGCCAGATGCGCCCGCAGGTTGGCCACAAGCCCGGGGGCGAAGCGTGCCTCGGCCCAGCGCAGGAAAAAGACGGCATCGGCATCGTTGTTTCCGGTCACGATCTCGGGGCCGCCATGGCCCCTTGCGGTTTTCCATGCCGCCTCGATCAGCAGGTCAACCGCGGCGCGGGTATGGCTGCGGTCGGTATCGTCAAGCCGGTGCTTGTCGCCCCGTCCGGCATAGACAAGGTGGGAAAGATAGAACTTGTCCACCCCCTCGTCGCGGCAGAGTTCCAGAAGCTGCGGAAGTTCGGCGCTGTTGTCCCTGGTCAGGGTAAAGCGCAGCCCCACCCGGATGCCGCGCACCTTGCATGCCCGCACCCCGCGAAGCGCTGCCGCGAACGCACCTTCCATGCCGCGAAACCGGTCATTGGTGGCGCCGATACCGTCGATCGAGATGCCCACGTAATCAAATCCGGTTTTCGCAATGAGATCAGCAGTTTCGCCTTCTATCTTCGTGCCGTTCGTGGAAAGGGCCAGATAGCGCACGCCCTGCCGCGCGGCTCTGGCAATCCCGAAGAAATCGGAACGTTCGAGCGGTTCGCCCCCCGAAAGGATCAGCGCGGGAATGCCGAAGCGGGCAAGATCATCCACCACGGCCATGGCCTGAGCGCGGGTCAGTTCGCCCGGAAAATGCGTGTTGGCCGAAACCGTGTAGCAGTGGCGGCAGCGCAGGTTGCAGGTGCGGGTGAGGTTCCAGATCACCACCGGGCGCACCACCCCCCCGGCACGGCGGAAGCGCGGGGGCGTGGGCCGCACCAGCTGGTTCATGCAGTCAGACAGCCGAAACATCGCTTTTCCCTTTCGCAGGTCGAACCGGCGCAGCTGCGCCAAGACGCAGGCCGGTCTTCTTCAGGATGCGGGTGGAATAGAGCACATCGTCGCGCTTCAGCGCCCCGCCCAGAAGCATCCGGATCCGGGTGCGTTTTCCTTCCACCTCTTCGCGGGTGGCGCCATGCACCATGGCAAACAGGTTGTAGGGCCAGACGGGCAGCGCACGCGGGCGCAGATAGCAATGGCTGACGAAATCAAGCGCCCCCACCCGTGCGCCAAGGCGTTCGGCGGCAGCGTCGTCCACATCCCATACCGTCATGCCGTTGGCACGCAGGCCAAGCGCATAGTGGTTGGGCGCAATCGCGATGCGCCGGATGATCCCGCGCGCCAGCATGGCCTGCAGACGCGCGATCACTTCGGCTTCGTCAAGGCCGAGATCGGCGGCCACCGCCGCATAGGGTGCCGGCACCAGCGGCAGCCCCCCCTGGGTGGCCGCGATGATACGGCGATCGTCCTGATCGATCATGGTGCCCGTCATGCCGCCACCCTGAAGCCGATGTAGAATTCCCTGAGCTTGGGAAAGCGCAACACGACAAGGCCTGTCTGCGCCTCGATCGCATCGGCTGTCGTGGTGATTCCCGCCGCGGTTTCGGTTGCCAGAACGAACCACATGTCGAGCCGGTGATCGCGCGCGTAGTTATGTGCAACCTCGGGAAAGGCGTTGACCTGTTCCGCCACTTCTTCGAAACGTTCCGGCGGCACCTCCATTGCACAAAGACAGAAAGCTCCGCCCATGGCCGCCGCGTCATAGAAGGGGCCGAAGCGGGTGATCAGCCGGGCCGCTTGCATCCGTTCGAGCCGGCGGATCAGATCGGATTCGGAGATCCCCAGTGCCTTCGCCGCAGCCGCGAAGGGGCGATGCACAAGGGGGAAACCCTCCTGCAGCGCGTTCAGAATGGCACGATCGGTGGAATCCGGACCGCAAGCTGTCTGTTTCATGGCATCCTCTCCTTCAGGGGCTTGATCAGAGCCCCCGTCTGCTTGAAGCAACGGATCGAGAACAGGACCGCATGATCGGCATCCGCCAGTTCGGGAATCCGCGCCCGGACCTCTTCCAGAACCGCCAGTGCCTCGGCGCGCGAACGGCCGTGGATCATGTTGTAAAGGCGATAGGGCCATACGCCCTGCACCGGCCGGCGTTCATAGCACAGCGTAACGCCGGGCACGGCGGCAAGACGCGGCCCCACCGCACCCACCGCCTCGGGGGCAATATCCCACACCACCATGGCATTCGAACGCCAGCCCAGTGCCCGATGGCGCACGATCACCCCGAGACGCGCGATCACACCCTGATCAAGCAGCGCCCCGATACGCACGATCACCCCTGTCTCTTCGCGCCCCAGCCGGCGGGCAAGCGCCTTGTAGGGCCGCGTTACCGGCTCAAGCCCCGAGGAAAGCGCCTGCAGGATGGCGCGATCGCCCGGGCACAGCTGCACCCTCCCGGCCCGGTGCTGCCGGCATCGCACCCCCTGCCCTGCCGGCCCGCCCGACAGGCGAAACCCGAGATCGATGTTGAAGGGCCGCACCAGCGGCAGATCCAGCACCCCAAGCCCGGTTTCATGTCTTATCCGCCCAAGCGTTTCCTCCACATGCGCACGATCCGGCCCGGTGGCCACGAACCACAGGTTCCAGCGGCCTTCGCGCAGATAGGAATGGTTGACCCCCTGCCCGCGGCTGACCCTTGCTGCCACCGATTCGATGCGTGCATCCGGCACGGCCATCGCCGCCAGCGTGCTGGCAGAAACGACATTGGGAACGATCGTGCCGCCGATGCGGCTGATCATGCCGCGCCCGATCAGCCCCTTCAGTCGGCTCAGAACCTCGTTTTCCTCGATCCCCAGGGCCTCGCCGACCACCGCGAAGGGATAGGAGCAGAGCGGAAAGTCGCGCTGCCATTCGTCAAGAAGCCGGCGATCCGTTTCATCCAGTGCGCGCTGCATCCTGCCGCTCCCTTCTCAAAGCCCCGTCCTGTGGGCGCGGGCAGCAAAGAAGATGCCCGAAGGGCTCTCGGCCGCGATCTCGCCCAGCTTTTCGAAACTGCGGGTATCGTGGATGTCGATCCGGTTTCCGTCGCGCACCGAGATCCACACCTCGGCCCCGCGCGGCGCAAATTCCATATGCAGAACCGCAGGCCCCGGGCGGAACTGATGGATCACTTTTTTCGTAATTGCATCAATTACCTGAACGGTATCATTCAGGGGATGCGCGAAGTTTACCCAGATCTGCCGCCCGTCGGGCCGGGCAATGGCAAAGACCGGCTGGCCATGGGTGGGGGTGCGGGCCACTTCCTCAAGGCTTCTTCGATCCACCCAGAGCACCTCGTGCAGACCCACTGCCGGCAGCACGAAGAGATCCCCCGCCAGCGCCCAGCCTTCGAGATGGGGCATCTTGTAAACCGGCAGGGTTTCATCATGCGCGGCATAACCGGCCAGAAAGGGGCGCGGTGCGGGACGTTCCTGCCACAGGTCAAGTGCGGTCAGATGATCGTCGCCGAAAAGTCCGGCAACATAGGTGCGCCCGTCAGAGGTGACGAGGCCGTCATAGGGGCGGTTGCCGATGCCGGATATCTTCGTGAGCCGCGGCGTCATGCCGGCCGCGAAATCGGCGATCCAGGTTTCGCCCGCATCCCACAGGGAAAAGACGAAACGCCGCCCCGGTGCGTCCACCAGGCCAACGGTTTTCGACCGCGTGGGAATATCGGCCACCTGGACAAGCGTATCGGCATCGAATACCCGGATCCCGCCGGGCTCGTAGTTGGAAACCGCAATCAGGCGCCCATCGTCAGAGATCGCGCCGCCAATGGAATTGCCCGCCTGCATGACCCGCGCCGCGATTTCCCCCGCCGGGATGTCCACCTTCGTCAGGCCGCCATCGCGACCGAACACATAGGCAAAGCGCTCGTCGGGGGAATAGACCAGCGATGCATGGGAGAGATCGCCAAGGCCGGTGATGCGCTTCAGCGCCGCGCGCGCGATACGGTCCACCAGCAGAAGCGATCCCGAGGCGCGCTCGACCACGAGGCCCAGCCCGCCGGTGGCACGAACCGGAGAACATGCGGCCGAAGCGGCCCGGACAGCCCCCCCGCCCCCCGCCCCGGCAAGGGTGAGCGTGGCGGCAGAGCCAAGCAGGATGCTGCGTCGGGCGATCATGGCTGTTCTCCTTCTTCCGGTTCCGCGCCGGCTTCGCTGGCAAGCAGATATCCGGCGATCCACAAGGCCTCGTCTTCGCTCAGCAGCGGCCGCCAGGGGGGCATGGGCGTATCGGGAATTCCGTCAAGGATGACGGCCGCCAGATCACCGGCGGTGCGCCCGGCAAGGGCAGAGGCCCGGATATCGGGGCCAAGCCCCCCCTTCAGGGTGATGCCGTGGCACGCGCCGCAGTCCTGACGGATGAAACGGGTGAGCGCGACAGCCCGTTCCGGCGCGATTGCAGGGCGAATTGCGGAAACGGAACGGGAAGGAACACCGGCCCCTTCCGCCATGCCCTCCCCGATCCACGGCCATGTGATCCCGGCCAGGATCCCGGTCATCAGGATGCCGGTCCGGGCCATCCCCCCGCCCCTAGGCATGAGCCGCCACTCCGAGCCGACGGCGGGTTTCGCCCGGGAACCCATCCGTCACGGGCATTCCCTCTTCCCGCAGACCAAGCGCGGCGACCTCGCCCACGATGAACAGCACCGGTCCTTCGGGCGCCGCGCGTTTCACCGCACCGGCCACATGGGCAAGATCGGAAAGGATGCGGTGTTCATCGGGGGTGGTGGCATTCGATATCGCCAGCACCGGCGTATCCCCGGCACGCCCCTGCGCGATCAGGCGCAGGGCGATCTCGGCCATGTTGACCGCGCCCATGTAGATCACCAGCGTGGTTTCCCCATGGGCCAGCCCGGACCAGTCCAGATCAAGGGGGCGGCCGCCCATGCGGTGGCCGGTGACATAGCGCACGCCGCTGGCAAGCCCCCGGTGGGTGAGCGGCACCCCGGCCGAAGCGGCAGCGCCCTGGGCTGCGGTAATTCCGGGGCAGACATCCACGGCCACCCCCCGTGCCCGCAGCCAGGCTGCCTCTTCCCCGCCGCGCCCGAAGATGAAGGGATCTCCCCCCTTGAGGCGCACCACGTCAAGCCCCTCGCGGGCCAGTTCATGCAGGATCTCGTTGATCCGCTCCTGCGGCACGCTGTGATGGCCCGGTGCCTTGCCCACCGGAATCACCCGGGCCCGCGCCGGCGCAAGCGCCAGGATCCCGGGGGGCACCAGGCGATCATGCACGATCACATCCGCCCCTTCGATCAGCCGCAGCGCCCGCAGCGTCAGCAACTCGGGGTTTCCCGGCCCCGCGCCCACCAGATGCACCCGTCCCGTCTGTCCCATGCCTCAAGTTCCTGCGCTGATTTTCCGTAAATGCCGTCCGGGGCGGCACAAGGCCGCCCCGGGGTGGGTGACCGGCGTCAATAGACGTCGGAACGGGTGTTGTAGACGTTGAACTTGCCCGTGGGCGTGATCAGGCGCGGATCCTTGATCACATGCTTCAGTTCGAGCGTTCTGTCATCAACCACCACGATGGCCGATTCCTTGTCCTTGGCATTCCAGACCGAGAACCAGATCTCGGTGCCTGCCTTGTTGAACTCGCCCTGCACCACGCGGGGCTGACCGTCCTTGACATTGGCCCATTCGCCGATCGGCAGCACCGTGTATCCGGGGTCCTCCCGGCCCAGTTCGCTGACCGTGAACACCGCCACCGAAGCGGAAATCTCGGCATCGGGGTTGAGCGGCGCATCCACATAGAGGTGATCGGAATCCGGATGCGTCTTCACGAACAGCGAACCGCCGCCGAGCGCCTCGAGCGTCTGCACCACCTTCCAGGCATGATCGGGATGCCCTTCGGGATCAGTGCCGATCAGCGCCACGGTTTCATCGCCCAGGTGCGACGTGGCCCAGACCGGGCCGTAGACCGGGTGCATCAGGTTGGCACCGCGGCCCGGATGCGGGGTTTCGCCGCCGGTTTCGATCAGCGCGGCGAGCTTGCGCTCCTTGGTATCGACAACCGCCACCTTGCCGCGCGCATTGGCCGCCACCAGGAAATAGCGCCCGGTGCTGTCGAACCCGCCATCATGCAGGAAGCGTTCGGCCTCGATCTCGGTGACCTTGAGGTTCTTCAGGTCGGAATAGTCCACCAGCAGGATCTTGCCGGTTTCCTTCACGTTGACAATGAACTCGGGCCCGTGATGCGAGGCCACGATCGAGGCCACGCGCGGTTCCGGGTGATAGGTCTGCTCGTCGTAGATCATGCCGCGGGTGGACTTGATCTTGAGCGGCTCAAGCGTATCGCCGTCCATGATCACGTATTGCGGCGGCCAGTAGGCGCCGGCAATGGCGTATCTGTCGTCCCAGCCCTCGAATTTGGAGGTTTCGACCGAGCGCGCCTCGGTACCGATCTTCACTTCGGCCACGGTAGCGGGCGGATCCATCCACAGATCGATCATGTTGACCTTGGCATCGCGCCCGATCACGTAGAGATAGCGCCCCGAGGCCGAAATCCGGCTGATATGCACCGCATAGCCGGTATCGATCACCGCCTTGATTTCATAGCTGGCGCCATCGATCAGGGCAATCTGCCCGGCATCGCGCAGGGTGACCGAGAAGAGGTTGTCGATATCGATGTCGTTCATCTTCTCGGTGGGGCGATCCTCGGGCTTCACGATCACCTTCCAGCTGGCGCGCATCTCGGGCATGCCCCATTCGGGCGGTTCGGCCGGCTCCAGCAGGATATAGCGCGCCATCATGTCGATCTGCTCCTGCGTCATCTCTCCGGAAGTGCCCCAGTTGGGCATGCCGGCGGGCGAACCGTAGGTAATGAAGTCGCGCAGGTATTCATAGCCGTTCTCGCGGGTGACGTCGGGCGTGAGCGGTTTGCCCGTAGCCCCCTTGCGCAGCACCCCGTGGCACCCCGCGCAGCGTTCGAAATAGATCTTGTTGGCCTCCTGGTATTCCTCGGGCGTCATCACCGGATCGCCGGGCTTGCGCCCCGGGATCTCGACCTTCAGTTCCCCGAGCGTCGTCATGCTGGGCTGATACGCGGCCGCGGGGCCGGTGGTGTGCTCTTCGGTCTTTTCCTGAGCAGCGGCGGGCAGTGTCGCGAAAAGGCAGACAGCAACCAGCGCCACCCCGGGCGGAAGGCCGGTCTTGCTCATGGATGTTTCGGGTTTCATCGGGATATCTCCGTTCGGCTGGTGAGGCTGCCCGCATATTCCCGACAAAACGGCACCGGCGCCTTGACTTTCGTTAAGGAAGCCTTCCGCCGGGCACGCGATGCTTCGGGCATCATCAACGCGGCGCAAAGGAGAGCGCAATGCGCGAAGTCATGACGAAATCCATGACCCGCAACATCTTTTATGGCGGGTCGCTGTTCTTCATAGTGATCTTTCTGGGCCTCAGCGTTCACAGCCACTATTACATTGTCACCACCTCCACCAACGCCGCCGGGCTTGACGAGAGCGTGGAAAAGGGCAAGCGGGTGTGGGAACACAACGCCTGCATCAACTGTCACACGATTCTGGGCGAAGGCGCCTATTACGCCCCTGAACTGGGCAACGTGATGACACGCTGGGGCGTGCAGGACGATCCCGAGGCGGCTTTCGAAACGCTCAAGGCATGGATGGAATCCCAACCCACCGGAATCGCCGGGCGGCGGCAGATGCCGCAGTTCGACCTTTCCGACGAGGAAATCCGCAATCTGGCCGACTTCCTGCTGTGGACCGGCGAGATCGACACCCAGGGCTGGCCGCCCAATGACGCGGGCTGAGGAGACGAACCGATGAAATATCAGACACAGAAGATCGCCCATGCGTATTTCCTGGTGGCCATGATCCTGTTTGCGGTTCAGGTCACGATGGGCCTGCTGCTGGCCTGGATCTACATCTATCCCAACACGCTGGCAGAAACCCTTCCCTTCAGCATCCTGCGAATGCTGCACACCAACAGCCTTGTCGTCTGGCTGCTGACCGGCTTCTTCGGCGCCGCCTATTTCCTGATTCCCGAAGAGGCCGAGCGCGAAATACACTCGCCCACGCTGGCCTATGTGCAGCTTGCGATCCTGGTGCTCGGCACTGCTGGCGTGGTGCTGACCTATACCTTCAACCTGTTCGAGGGAAACTGGTTGCTGGGCAAGGAGGGGCGTGAGTTCCTCGAACAGCCCAAATGGGTGAAGGCAGGTATCGTGGTGGCGGCGCTGATCTTCCTCTACAACGTCACGCTGACGGTGCTGAAGGGCCGCAAGACGGTGATCAGCAACATCCTGCTGATCGGCCTGTGGGGGCTGGCACTGCTGTTCCTGTTCGCCTTCTACAACCCGGCCAATCTCAGCCTCGACAAGAAATACTGGTGGTATGTGATCCACCTGTGGGTGGAAGGCGTGTGGGAGCTGATCATGGCCGCGATCCTCGCCTATCTGATGCTCAAGCTCACCGGGGTTGACCGCGAAGTGGTAGAGAAATGGCTCTATATCATCGCCGCCACGGCGCTGTTTTCGGGCATTCTCGGCACCGGCCATCACTATTACTGGATCGGCACGCCCGGCTACTGGCAGTGGATCGGCTCGATCTTCTCGGCGCTCGAAGTGGTTCCCTTCTTCGCAATGATGAGCTTTGCCTTCGTCATGGTCTGGAAGGGGCGACGCGATCACCCCAACAAGGCGGCGCTGCTGTGGAGCCTGGGCTGCGCCACGCTTGCCTTCTTCGGGGCCGGGGTGTGGGGGTTCATGCACACCCTGCATGGCGTCAACTACTACAGCCACGGCACCCAGATCACGGCAGCGCACGGCCACCTTGCCTTCTACGGGGCCTATGTCTGCCTCAACCTGGCGATATTCACCTATGCCATGCCGATCCTGAAGGGCCGCGATCCCTATAACCAGGTGCTCAACATGGCAAGCTTCTGGCTGATGTCCGGGGGCGTCGTGTTCATGACCTTCGTGCTGACCTTCGCCGGCGCCATCCAGACCCACATGCAGCGTGTGCTGGGCGAATACTTCATGGATGTGCAGGACGGCCTGTGGCTGTTCTATGCCATGCGCTTCGGCGCGGGGCTGGCGGTGGTGCTGGGGGCGCTGCTTTACATCTATGCGGTGCTGGTGCCCCGGCGCGAGATCATCGCACCCGCCGATACGCCGGCCGAGTAGGGAGAGCCGCCATGGCAATGGACGGATCCGCAAGACTGCGCGAGGGGGCGACCACCGCCCCCTTCTATCTGCCCCAGGGGGACGAGTGCGAGGTCTTCGAGGCCGCGCACCGCAATACCCTGCCGGTGCTGCTGAAGGGTCCGACCGGCTGCGGCAAGACACGTTTCGTGAGCCACATGGCCGCGCGCCTCGGGCGGCCTCTCCATACCGTGGCCTGCCATGACGATCTTTCCGCCGCCGACCTGATCGGACGCTACCTGCTGAAAGGCGGCGAAACGGTCTGGATCGACGGGCCGCTGACGCGCGCCGTGCGCGAGGGCGCAATCTGCTATCTGGACGAGGTGGTGGAAGCCAGGAAGGATGTGACCGTGGTGCTGCATCCGCTGACCGACGATCGCCGCATCCTGCCGATCGACCGCACCGGCGAGGAACTGACCGCCGCCCCCGGCTTCATGCTCGTGGTCTCCTACAACCCGGGCTATCAGAACATCCTGAAAACCCTGAAACCCTCGACCCGTCAGCGTTTCATCGCGCTTGAATTCGGCTTCCCCCCGCCAGATCTGGAAACCGAGGTAGTGGCCGCCGAAAGCGGGCTTGCCCCCGAGCAGGTGAAGCCGCTGGTGCGTCTTGCGGGGAAGCTCAGGGCACTCAGGGGGCAGGATCTCGAAGAAGGGGTTTCGACGCGGCTCATCGTCTATGCCGCCACACTCATTCATCAGGGCATGCCGGTGGAACGCGCGATCCGCGCGGCCATGATCGAACCCCTCAGCGACGACGAAGATGTGAAACGCGGCCTCCTCGATCTCGTCACGGCCATTTTCGGGTGAGGCTGCGCCGTGGCACGGATCGAGATCGAGCCATGGGAGCCCGAGGAAACCGTCGGGAAACTGTGGCACGCATTTGCCAGCCGTCTTGATGCGCCCGCCGCGCATCAGGAGGCTGCGGTCAGCCTTGCCGAGGTTGGCGGGCGGCTGGCAGTCTTTTTCCGCGCCCTCGGGGGCAGGCCCGGAACCGAACTGCGGGCAGTGGGCGATGAGGTGAGCCGCCACCGCATCAGTCTCAGGCGCCGTCTTGGAACCGATGCCGATCATGTGCCGCGCGCCAGCTTCGATGGCGAAGTGCTGCGCCTGCCCGAACGCCTTGCCGTCTTTCCCTCGCGCGAGGCCAACGGCGCGCTCTATCTCTGGCTTGCGGCCCTGCTGGCCCATGCACCCCGTCCGCAGATGGCCGAAGACCCCCTGCAGAACGATCTTCTTGCCCTGCGTGGCGCCCGACACATGGAAGCCGCCACCCTGGCCGGGGCCCCGGGGCTTGGCTGCCTGCGCAGGGCGCTTGCTGCGGGCACCCTGCACCTGCGGCGCGGCCTGCCCCGCCTGCCCCCCGCCGAAGCCGACCTCGAAGCGGTGATCCTTCACCTGCTGGGCGCGCAGGATCCCCTTCCACCCACAGCACAGGCCATGCTGGCAGCCGTGAACAGCAGAGATCCCGGCGCGGCAGGCGCCTTCGGCGCCCCGCGCGGCTATCGCCCCTTTCGCCCGGTGCCGATCTGGCCCGAATTGCGCGAACACGGTTTCAGCGCCCGCACCGACGTCGAGACCCGCGCCGCCGACCCGGCTGACGAGCCCCCCGCCGAGGAAGGCGGCGGACGGCAGAAGCATCACCGCGCCCGCCGGCGGCGCGCCGAACGCCCCGAACGGCGCGACAGCCTGATCCTGCACAAGTTCGAAGCGATCCTTTCCTGGGCTCAGTTTCTCAATCTGAACCGCCGGGTGGATGACGAGGACGATCCCGACAACGCCCGCAAGGCCGCCGACGATCAGGAAGAGCTGGCCCTTGCGCAGGTTTCGAAAACCCCGGCCACGCGCCTGAAGCTGCACCTCGACCTTGCCCCCGAGGATGTGGCGCGCGAACGGCTCTCGGATGTTGTCACCTATCCCGAATGGGATGCGCGCGCGGGCAGCTATCTGCCAGATCACGTGCGTGTGCTCTCCAGCACCGCCGAACCGGCCGGCGAACCGCCCGCATTTCGCGCCGATCCGCGCGCCCGCCGGCGCATCGAGCAGGTGCGCCGTCGCTTCGAGGCCCTGCGGCCTGGGCGGGTGATTACTGCGGGCCATCTTGACGGCGACGATCTGGATATCGAAGCCGCGGTGCGCCTGCATGCCGACATCCGGGCCAGCGGCGAGGGCAGCGAGCGCATCTGGCGCCAGAGCCGCCCGGTGACGCGCGATCTGGCGGTGTCGATCCTGCTTGATGTCTCGCGCTCGACCGAAAGCGCCGTCAGCGAAGGGCGCGCGGTGATCGACGTGGAGCGCGAGGCGCTGGCGGCGCTGGCCTGGGGGCTTGATGCCTGCGGCGATGACTTCGCCATCCATGCCTTTTCATCGCTGAAGCGCGATCGGGTCTATATGCAGTCATGCAAGGATTTCGGCGAAGCCATGTCACCCCTGGTAGAAGACCGCATCGGCGCGCTCAGGCCCGGCTTCTATACCCGCCTCGGCGCTGCCATCCGCCACTGCTCGGCAGAGCTGGGCAAACAGATGCGGAAACGCCGCCTGCTTCTGGTCATCACCGACGGCAAGCCCAACGATCTTGACCATTACGAGGGCCACCACGGCATTGAAGATACCCGCATGGCCGTGCGCGAGGCCCGGCGCGCCGGGCAGTCGGTATTTGCCGTCGCCATCGATCGCAATGCCCGCGCGTGGTTTGCCCGCATGTTCGGGCGCGGCGGCTTTTCGGTGATCGCGCACCCCGACCGCCTGACCGCCGCATTGCCGATGATCTATCGCGAACTGGTGGGCGCGTGAAACAGGAACAGGGCCACGGGCCCGCCCCTATCCGGCCGCCGGGGCAACCGTCGGCGGCATCTGCCCCACCCGCCTGGCCAGATGCCAGAACCGCCACATCAGCAGCCCCCCGGCAACCGTCAGCCCGACAACCAGCCCCAGCCATATCCCGACAGCGCCAAGCCCGACCACGAAGCCCAGAACATGGCCCGCCCCCAGCCCCAGCGGCCAATAGGCCAGGGCGGCGATCAGCATCGGCACGCGCGTATCGCCAATGCCCCGCAACAGCCCCAGCGCCATGACCTGGGTGGCATCGGCCAGCTGGAACAGCGCCGCCACCACCAGCAAACTGCGCCCGATTCCGATGATCGGCCCGCGCATCGGATCGTCAGGAGAAAGGAACAGTCCGATGATGCCTTCGGGAAACAGCAGGAAGGCGGCAATCATCAGCAGGGCAAAGCCGAACGACAGCGCAACCGCCACGCGCGCCCCGTCAAGCAGACAGATGCGCTCGCCCCGCCCCACAGCGCTTCCGGCCCGCACCGTGGCCGCATTGGAAAGCCCCACATGCACCATGAAGGCCATCGCCACCGCCTGCAGCGCAATGCCATGAGCGGCCAGCTGATCGACCCCGAGCCATCCCACCATGACCGCCGTTGCCATGAACAGCCCGGTTTCCGAAAGCTGCGTCAGCCCGATCGGCAGGCCCAGCCGGAAAACCCCCCTCAGCGCCCCGGGATCAAGGCGGTAAAAGCGCATGAACAGTGCGTGGCCGGGCAGCACCCGCCGTATGTGAAGGGCCAGCAGAAGGGCGCTCATCACCTGCACCCCGACCGAAGCCACCGCCGCCCCGCGCACCCCCATTTCAGGGGCACCCCAGTTGCCGAAGATCAGCATGTGATTGACAAGGATGTTCAGCCCCACCGCCCCCAGTGTCACAAGCAGGATGGACCAGGTGCGCTCAAGCGCCGAAAGACAGCTGCGCAACACCATCACCACAAGCGCCGGCAGGGTGCCCCAGCAGGCGATGCGCAGATAATCCTGCGCCAGCAACGACAGCGCGCCTTCCTGCCCCAGGGCCCGCAGAACCGGCGCCGACCAGAACATCAATGGCAGCACCAGAACCGCATGAACCAGCGAAACATGCATCCCCGCACGAACCACCCGGCGCACATGGTGCCGATCGCCCCGCGCCTCCGCGGTTGCCACCATCGGCGCCACCGCCATGCCGAATCCGGCACCGATGACAAACAGCATGAACCAGTAGGACCCCGCCAGCGTTACCGCAGCAAGCGCGCGCGTGTCATACCAGCCCAGCATCAGCGTGTCGGTCACGTGGATGGCGAACTGCGCAACCTGACTGCCGATCAGAGGCAGCCCCAGCGCCAGGATCGCCCGGGCATGGGCCCGATATGAAAGGGGCTCGACCATGTTTCCCTATAGAGCGCAACACACACACACTCAAGGCCGCACCGCTCGCGCAAGGACATGGCCCCGGTGCCGCCGGGCAGAAAGGCAGCGACCGGCAAGGCCGGCCGCCAGTTGGTCTTGCCTGTTCGTGGAATGAATGCCGCCTGTCGCCATGCCTTGCCGCTTGCGGATCGTCAGACACCAGACAGAGCGCAATACCGCCCGAAATGCCTGTTTCCGGTCCGGGAGAGGAGCATGAAGGGGAGCCCCTCGACCGGCCAGCGGCCTTTCCCCGCAGGCGGGCGGCCTCCCGGACGGTTTTCCCTGCTCATGAATACCCTGCCGTCTGATACGCTTCAGAGAAAGATGTTCCGAGCCTCGCAGCGGCGTGTCCGGAACACCGGGCCGATACGCAGACCGCACCGGTCACGCCGATCACCCCGAGACATGGCCTGGCGTGCCCGAAGGGCGATTTCACGGCCGAGCCGTGCTTTTTCAAGAAGATCTTCGTGCATGTCAATTCCCCTTTCGTCAGTTCAGATCGCCATGCCGTTTGCCCGGCTTTCCATCGGGCGATCTCTGTTCTTCGTGCGTTTCACTTTGTGATCAAATTTGGGCGAAATTTTGTCACAAGATACAATTTTTACGTGTATTTCGGGAAGTTCCCGCTTTCGCCCGACAGAGGGCACAAGATCGGAAACATTAAGATCTAATGGTAATCTGCTGATTATTATCAATAATAGTCAGCGTAATTCCGGGTGCCAAGACCTTCGGTATTGCGTTCGGGAAAGGGCAGATATACCGCCCCATCAAACTATACAACCTGCAATTGTTTTTTCTCTACCGTTTTGATGCCATATTTCTGCCACATTTCATCTGCCGCCATCGCCCGGCAAGAATGCGTGCCCCGGGAATCACGCCCGTGGCACCGGGGTGGCACGGAAGCTATTTCTTGCGCATGTCGGGATGAAGCGCGGCACCGAGAATGTGATCGGAATTGTGGATCACATGGCTTGCCCGCCCCACGATCAGCGGATCGGGCAGGGTGGCTACCTCGTGATCCTTGTCGGGGTAATCGAGGGTGGAAAGAAAATGCTTCATGGCGTTGATGCGTGCCCGCTTCTTGTCATTCGACTTGACAATCGTCCAGGGCGCATCGGCGGTATCGGTATAGAAGAACATCGCCTCCTTGGCCTCGGTGTAATCATCCCATTTGTCGAGGCTGGCAAGATCCACGGGCGACAGTTTCCAGCGCTTCAGCGGATCCGTCTTGCGGGCCTCGAAGCGTCGGCGCTGCTCATCGCGGGTAACCGAGAACCAGTATTTGTAAAGCCGGATGCCCGAGCGCACCAGCATGCGCTCAAGCTCGGGTGTCTGACGCATGAATTCAAGATATTCGGTGGGTGTGCAGAACCCCATCACCCGCTCGACCCCGGCACGGTTATACCAGGAGCGGTCATAGAACACCATCTCGCCCGCGGTCGGCAGATGGCGGATGTAGCGCTGGAAATACCATTGCCCGCGCTCTTCCTCGGTGGGCTTGTTCAGCGCCACCACCCGGGCCTGACGGGGATTGAGATGCTCCATGAAACGCTTGATGGTGCCGCCCTTGCCGGCCGCATCGCGCCCTTCGAACAGAAGCACCATCTTCTGCCCCGTTTCGTGCACCCATTTCTGCACCTTCAGAAGCTCGGCCTGAAGCCGGGCCTTTTCGGCCTCGTATTCCCTGCGCTTCATCTTCTGATCATAGGGGAAGCGGCCGGTCTCGAAAGCCTCGCGGATCTTGTCGGGGGTAACCGTGGGAAAGCTGCTCGGCCCCCCCGCAGCGGCACTGTCGGCCCCGATGCCGGCTTTCACGGGCACTTCGGCGGGTTTTGCGCCGGATGCCGCTTCGGCTTTCTTTCCGGCTGTTTTCACGGCGGCGCCCCTGGCGGGGGGTGGTGTTGTCATCTGCCCTCTCCTGTTCGCTGGCCTTTCGTGCAATGGTCCGCAGGATAACAGAAATCGCCACTTCCGCCCCTTGACATGCGTCAAGGGGCGCAACGGTGCACAACCACACGGGCCACGGCGCGCCGGAGGGGCGGCGGAGCAGCCGGCGGCGCAAACCTCAGCCCATTTCGGCAAGACGGCCGAGGGCCGCTTCGATCCTGGCAGCCTCGGCCTCGCGCGCGCTCATGTTGGCGCGGGTTTCGGCAACAACCTCTTCCGGCGCATTTTCGGTGAACCGCGGGTTGTCAAGGCGCCCGCGCAGGCCGCGCAGTTCCTTTTCAAGACGCGCGCGGGCCTTTTCAAGACGCGCACGTTCGGCGGCGATATCGATCAGCCCTTCGAGCGGCATCGAGAAAACACCCCCCTCGACAGCCAGGGAAACGGCGCTGCGGGGGGCGCTTGCCACCTCGTCCAGGCTTTCGATACGGGCCAGCCGGCGGATCAGGGCTTCGTTCTTCTGCCAGGCGGCGCGGGCCTCGGGGGTGATTCCCTGCACCACCAGCGCCGCCTTCAGCCCGGCTGGCACGTTCATTTCGGCGCGGGCGCTGCGTACCTCCTCGATCAGCGCGATCACCCAGCGCATTTCCGCTTCGGCCGATTCGTCCACCAGTTCTTCGGGGGTGTATTCGGGCCAGTCGGCATGAATCAGCATCCTTTCGCGGCACGCCGTCACCTGCCACAGTTCTTCGGTGATGAAGGGCATGAAGGGATGCAGCAGCTTCAGCACCTGATCGAGCACCCAGCCCATGGTGGCCCGGGTTTCGGCCACCACTTCGGCGTCGTTGCTGGCCAGCAGGGGTTTGGCGAATTCCACATACCAGTCGCACACCCTGCCCCAGGCAAAGGCATAAAGCCCGTTCGCCGCATCGTTGAAGCGGAAGGCCTGAAGCGCGGCATCGGTGGCCGCACGCGCGCGCGCGGTTTCGCCGATGATCCAGCGATTGGCACTGGCTCTTGCCGCAGGCGGGGCGGCGGGGGGGGCGCCATCGGCATAGACCCCGTTCATTTCGGCGAAACGCACCGCATTCCAGATCTTGGTGCCGAAATTGCGGTATCCGGCGATACGGCTGGTGGAAAGTTTCACATCGCGCCCCATGGCAGCGAGGGCCGCAAGGGTAAAGCGCACCGCATCGGCGCCGTATTCATCGATCACCTCGAGGGGATCGATCACGTTGCCGAGCGACTTCGACATCTTCTTGCCCTTCTCGTCGCGCACCAGGGCATGGGTATAGACGGTGTGGAAGGGCTTTTCGCCGACCACGGCATATTGCATCATGATCATCCGCGCCACCCAGAAGAAGAGAATGTCGAATCCGGTGATCAGAACATCGGTAGGGAAGTATTTCGCAAGTTCGGGCGTGTCTTCGGGCCAGCCCAGGGTGCCGATCGGCCAGAGCCCCGAGGAAAACCAGGTATCAAGCACATCCGGGTCGCGGGTGAGCGCCCGCCCTCCGGCCATCCTGCGGGCCTCTTCCTCGCTCGGGGCGCAGTATTCGTTGCCCTCGTCGTCATACCACACGGGGATCTGGTGCCCCCACCACAACTGGCGCGATATGCACCAGGGCTCGATGTTTTCCAGCCAGTGGAAATAGACCTTCTCCTGCTGCTCGGGCATGATCCGGATCTCGCCCGAGCGCACCGCCTCGATCGCCGGGCCGACGATCCTTGCGGTATCGACGAACCACTGATCGGTCAGCATCGGCTCGATCACCACCTTCGAACGGTCCCCGAAAGGCTGCATGATCTTCTTGTGCTCGACCAGGGGGGTCAGATTGCCCTCCTCGTCCGGCACCATCACCGCAAGGCCCTCTTCGGTGATTTCCCGGATCACCCGTTCCCGCGCCTCATAGCGGTCAAGCCCGCGCAGATGTTCGGGCACCAGGTTGATCTGGTCGATATCCACTTCCGAGGGGTCAAGGCGCCCCTCGGCAATTTCGGTGGCAAGGCGGGCGCCTTGCGCATAGGGCAGACCATCGCTGCGCATGTGGGCGCGGGTATCCATCAGCCGGTAGAGCGGAATGCCGGCGCGCCGTGCCACGGCATAATCGTTGAAATCATGGGCGCCGGTGATCTTCACCGCACCCGACCCGAATGCCGGATCGGGGTATTCGTCGGTGATGATCGGAATCAGGCGGCGGTGTTCCTTCGGGCCCACCGGAATTTCGACCAGCTTGCCCACGATCGGCGCATAGCGTTCATCCGAGGGGTGGACCGCTACTGCGCCATCACCCAGCATGGTTTCGGGACGGGTGGTGGCAATCGAGATCCAGTTGCGTTCTTCTTCAAGGATCACGTTGCCGTCCGCATCGCGCTCGACATGGGTATAGGTTTCGCCACCGGCCAGCGGATAGCGGAAATGCCACATGTGGCCGTCCACCTCGATATTCTCGACCTCGAGATCGGAAATCGCGGTTTCGAACTTCGGATCCCAGTTCACCAGCCGCTTGCCGCGATGGATCAACCCCTTGTTGTAGAGATCCACGAACACCCGGAGCACCGCCTTCTGGAAACCTTCGTCCATGGTGAACCGGTTGCGCGACCAGTCGCACGAAGCGCCAAGGCGCTTCAGCTGGCCAATGATGGTATCGCCCGACTGCGCCTTCCACTCCCAGATCCTTTCAAGGAATTTCTCGCGCCCGAGATCGCGCCGGCCAAGGCCCTGTTCGGCCAGCATGCGTTCGACCACCATCTGGGTGGCGATGCCTGCATGATCCTGGCCGGGTTGCCAGAGCGTATCGTGCCCGCGCATCCGGTGCCAGCGCACCAGGATATCCTGAAGGGTGTTGTTGAAGGCATGGCCCATGTGCAGGCTGCCCGTCACATTGGGCGGCGGAATCATGATGCAGAAGCTTTCGGCCCCCTCACGCGCATTGGCGCCCGCAAGAAAGGCCCCGGATTCCTCCCATGCCTTGTAGATGCGCTGCTCCGCTTCCCTGGCGTTGAAGGTCTTTTCCATCGTCATCGCGTCATCCGCTGGTCATTTCCGGTTTCGCAGCTGTTTACAGCGCCGACACGTGAAGGAAAAGCCTGCATCGCGGGGGCGGAAGGGGGAATTGCCGCACCCAGCCGACAAGCTGCTCCGGCGCTCTCCTAGCGCCGCCCCGAGCGGCGGCGCGGCACCCGGGGCACATGGCTGCGCCCGAAACGGTACCGGGTTTCGGGAAAGGGCGGCAAGCCGTGGGTGCGGCTCCAGTATCCGGTGCCGCCGTCTCTCAGCCATATGGGCAATGTCAGCGCCGCCCCCACGATGAAGCCCCCCGCATGTGCCCAATAGGCCACCCCGCCCATTGTCGGATCGGCCGCCAGCCCGCCGAAGAACTGCATCACGAACCACAGGCCCAGCATCCACCATGCCGGCAGGGTGATCACGTCGATGAAGAAGACAAAGATGATCAGCACGTCCACCCTCGCCCGCGGATAGAGCAGCAGATACCCCCCCATCACCCCGGCGATCGCGCCCGAAGCGCCCACCGTGGGCACGGTGGACACGGGAGCCGACAGCAAATGGAACAGCGCAGCGCCCACGCCTGAGGCGAGGTAGAACAGAAGAAACCCGAAATGGCCGAAGCGGTCTTCCATGTTGTCGCCGAAGATCCACAGGAACACCATGTTGCCCAGCAGATGCGCAAACCCCGCATGCAGGAACATCGAGGTGAACAGTGTATGATAGCCATCGCCCCCCGTAACCCGTGCCGGCACCATGCCCCATTCCATGAAGAACCGGGTGATCGCCTGTTCGCTGCTCATCAGGGGCATGCTGGCGATGAAGATCGCCACATTGACGATGATCAGCCCGATCGTGACATAGGGTGCCGTGCGGGTGGGATTGTGATCGCGGATCGGAAACATGCGCCCACGGTTGCCGATCGGGGCCGGGCGGTCAAGCCCGCAGACGGCTGCGCCGGCGCATCGCCGGCGCAGCCCCCCTGTCATCCTTCTTCCCCTGCCCCGGAATCCGAAGCGGCGGCGTCCGTGGCGGCCAGCAGCGCCGCATTGCCACCCGACGCGGTGGTATCGACGCAGACATGGCGCTCCAGCTGCACGTCGGGGCGTGTGAGCGCGCCGGTGATCAGCGGCAGGATCGCCCCCCCTTCGCGGGCGGCAAGGACACCGGCCAGACGGCGCGCCATCTGGTCGTCACCCCACCAGACCACCCCCGAAAACCCCCGCAGCCCGGCAAGCAGCCCCGGCGCAAGCCCCGGCGCCGCAACCGCCAGCCCGCCAAGGGTGCGGGCCGCTTCGGCCTGCCGATGCGCACGCCCCGTTCCCGGCCCGAGGCACAGAAGCGGCGGGCGCTGCCACCATGAAAGGCAGTTGGATTCGCCGGTGGGGCCGGGCATTGCGCAGCTTTCCGCAGGCTGCCCCGCCGGTTTCAGCGCATCAAGCGCAGCCTGAACCGCTGCCGGATCGGAAGCGGGGGCGGGGTCTGGCGCGGAATCAGGGTCGGGCTGCGGGTCAGGCCGGGGCCCGGAGGGCGGAGCGTGGCGCAGAAAGCGCAGCAGGTAGTCGGGCCCGCCGGCCTTTGGTCCGGTGCCCGAAAGGCCCTCGCCGCCAAAGGGCTGGCTGCCCACCACGGCACCGATCTGGTTGCGATTCACATAGATGTTGCCGGCGTGGATCGCCTCGCTGATGCGCTGCACGCGATCGTCGATACGGCTGTGAAGGCCGAAGGTCAGACCGAAACCGGTGGCATTGATGTCACCGATCACCTGTTCCAGTTCTTCGGAACGGAAACTGGCCACATGCAGAACCGGGCCGAAGATCTCGCGCCTGATATCGCCGATGCCGTTGACGCGGATCAGTGCGGGGCCGAAGAAATGCCCCTGCCCGGCAGCATCGCGCACCTTCAACTGCCGGATCAGGCGCCCCGCGCGCCGGGCAGCCGCGACATGGGCGGTGAAATCGCGCCAGGCCCCGGCACTGATCAGCGGCCCGAGATCGGCGCGCGGCAGCCAGGGATCTTCCACCGACAGTTCGTCCATCGCCCCCACCAGCATGGCAATGAAATCTTCGAAAATGTCCTGCTGCACGTAAAGGCACCTGAGCGCCGAACACCGCTGGCCCGCCGACTGGAAGGCGCTTGCGATCACGTCGCGCACCGCCTGTTCGGGAAGCGCCGTGCTGTCAACGATCATGGCGTTGATGCCGCCGGTTTCCGCTATCAGCACCGCACCCGGATTGCCGTGTTCGGCAAGGTCGGAACGGATCCGGCGGGCGGTTTCGGTCGAACCGGTAAAGGCCACCCCGGCAATCTGCGGACTGCGGGTGAGCGCCCCGCCCACGCTTTCGCCGTTTCCCGGCAGAAGCTGAAGCACTTCGCGCGGCACGCCCGCCCGATGCAGCAGCGTTACCGCGCGGGCGGCGATCAGGGGCGTTTCCTCGGCCGGTTTCGCAAGCACCGCATTGCCCGCGGCCAGCGCGGCGGCGATCTGGCCGGTGAAGATCGCCAGCGGAAAGTTCCAGGGCGAGATGCAGGCAAAGATGCCACGTGCGGGCGCATCATGCCGGCGGGCCTCGCTGGCATAGTAACGCAGGAAGTCGCAGGCCTCGCGCAACTCGCCGACCGCATCGGGCAGCGTCTTGCCCGCCTCGCGCGCCAGCAGCGCATGGAAGGCGCCGAAACCGGCCTCGAACAGGTCGGCAGCTCGTTCCAGAACCTCTGCACGCGCGGCCACCGGAGCCTTCCATATCCGCGCTGCGCCGAGCGCCGCCTGCACCTGCGCCGGCGTGGCCGGATGCACCGTGCCCACCACATCGCGCGGATCGGCAGGATTTTCCACGTTTCGGGCCGGGCCGTCGTGCAGACCGGTCGGCAGACCACCTTTGTCCGCCTCGGCGGCAATCATCGGTCGGGCAGAGAACCGGGCCTTGCGGAAGGGCGCGCGGGCCTGCCCGATGTCCTTCAGATGCAGTGGATCTGCCAGATCGAAGCCACGCGAATTGACCCGCGCGGGGCAGAACAGCGCGCGCGGCAGACGAATGGCCCCGGGGCGCGGGGCGGGGGTTTCCTCAAGCGCCGCAAAGGGGTCGGCCGCGGCGGTTTCGGGAGGCACGTCTTCGTTCACGATCTGGTGCACGAATGAACTGTTCGCGCCGTTTTCCAGAAGCCGGCGCACCAGATAGGCCAGCAGATCACGATGCGTGCCCACCGGCGCATAGATGCGGCAGCGCGTGCCTTCGGTCGCGCGCAGGATGTCGTGCAGACGTTCCCCCATGCCGTGCAGGCGCTGGAATTCGAAATCCGCACGCCCGAGTCCTTCCCGGCGGGCCAGTTCAAGCACCGCGGCCGCCGTATGGGCATTGTGGGTGGCAAACTGGGGATAGATGCGATCAGCCAGCCGCATCAGCCGCCGGGCATTGGCGATATAGGAAACATCGGTGGCGGCCTTGCGGGTGAATACCGGAAAACCCGGAGCACCGATCACCTGGGCACGCTTGATCTCGCTGTCCCAGTAGGCGCCCTTGACAAGGCGCAGCATGATGCGTCGGTCATGGCGCACGGCCAGGGCGTGAAGCCAGTCGATCACGGCACCGGCACGCTGCCCGTAGGCCTGCACCACCACCCCGAAACCATTCCAGCCCGCAAGTGCGGGATCGGACAGCACCGCCTCGATCACGTCAAGGGAAAGGTCAAGGCGATCAGCCTCTTCCGCGTCGATATTGAAACCCATGCCGGCGCTGTGGGCCAGCATCGCAAGGGCCAGTACACGGGGCACCAGTTCAGCCATTACCCGTTCGCGCTTGGCCATCTCGTAGCGCGGATGCAGTGCCGAAAGCTTCACCGAGATGCCCGGGTTCCGGCGCAAGTCGCCTTTCCGGCAGGCCCCGGCAATGGCGCTGATGGCCCGCGCATAGGCCAGGTGATAGGCATTGGCATCCTTCATGGTGCGCGCCGCCTCGCCCAGCATGTCATAGGAATGGGTATAGCCCTTGGCCTCCGGGCCGCGGGCGCGCCGCATCGCCGCGCCGATGGTTTCACCCAGCACGAACTGGCGGCCCATCTCCTTCATTGCGCGAGCCGCCGCCGCACGGATCACCGGCTCGCCCAGGCGTTTCGCCACTGCGTGCAGATGCGCGGCAATGCCCGGTTCGGCGGGTTCTTCCAGAACCTTTCCCGTCAGCATCAGCGCCCAGGTCGAGGCATTGACCAGCGGCGATGCGGAATGACCAAGATGGCGCGACCAGTCGGACGGCGCGATCTTGTCCTCGATCAGGGCATCCATGGTCTGGCTGTCCGGCACCCGCAAGAGCGCCTCGGCCAGACACATCAGCGCCACCCCCTCTTCGCTGGAAAGCCCGTATTCGGCCAGGAATACCTCCATAAGGCCGGGGCGGGCGCTCTTGCGGATTTCGCGCACCAGTTCGACAGCGCGGGCGCCGATCACGGCCCGCTCATCCGGCGAAAGCCCGGCCTCGGCCACGAGGCCGGGCAGCACCGCCCGTTCCCGGGCATAGGTGCATTTGCGGATCCGCGCCCGCAAATCCCCAAGGTCGGCTCTCTGCTCCATGCCGCTCCCGCCAAAATCCTTGTCAAATCTTCGCCGAAACGCTCATTACACAGAATACCATTTGATATGCAGCCATATTTCCCGCACTATTCAATATGACAAGAAAATTTGCTGAAGTTTCTCGATATGACAGAACAAATGGACATTGCCGAACTGGACAGGTTCGACCGCCTGATCCTTGAAACGCTGGCCACCGACGGGCGTATCAGCATCACCGATCTGGCCGCCCGCATCGGGCTTTCGAAATCGCCGACACAGGCCCGGCTGCGCCGCCTCGAACGGGCCGGGTACATCAGGGGCTACCGCGCGGTTCTCGATCCGATCCGCCTTGGCCTTGATCATGTCGCCTTTGTCGAGGTGCGCCTGAACGACACCCGCGAAAGCGCTCTGGCCGCCTTCAACGCCGCCGTTGCCCTGATCCCCGAGATCGAACAGTGCCACATGATGGCGGCGGGGTTCGATTACCTGCTGAAGGTCCGGGTGCGCAACATGAACGCCTATCGCGCGGTGCTCGCCGAGAAGATCTCGACCCTGCCGCATGTTGCATCCACCTCGACCTTCGTTGCCATGCAGGCCGTGAAGGAAGGGGCTCTGTAGCCGGCCCCTCTTCCCGCTTCGCGTCTCTCCGGCGGCCGCGCCCGGACAAACGCCGATTGTTTTCGCCCCTGCCCGGGACTAGAAAGATCAGGTGCCGTGCGGGCGTGGTGGAATGGCAGACACAGGAGACTTAAAATCTCCAGGGCGAAAGCCCGTGCGGGTTCAAGTCCCGCCGCCCGCACCAGTTTGCCCCATGCCGGGGCAAGAGCGCGTTTTCCCCGCGAAAACCGGTCTCATCCGATCCGGGGCATGATCCAGTCGGGGCGGATGCCGGAACGGCGAATGAAGGGGGCCACGTCCTGTCCTGCGAACAGCCCGTGCCCGGTAACAAGCCCCGCCTGCCAGCCCTGTGATCGGGCCCCCAGAATATCGGTGTGAAGCGTATCGCCCAGCATCAGGATGCGCTCGCGCGGCTGATCTGCGGGCAGGCGCGCCATCAGAAGATCATAAACCGAAGGGTAAGGCTTGCCGTGAAGCGCAGGGATGACGGCAGGGCAGCTGTCGGCGATCGCATGGGCATACCAGCCGGGTTCGCGGAACAGCCCCTCTTCACGCGGCGACACCAGATCGGGGTTGCCCACGATCAGCGGGCGCGGGTGGCGCCCGAGCGCCCGGCGCAACAGTTCCTGACGCGTGTCGCTCCAGCGGTCGGCGCCGAGAAACAGGAAAGCATCCACCGCCGCGTAAGGCGCCGGGTCATCTTCCAGAACATGATGGCGCGACAGGGGCAGGCCGTCCGGCAGATGGCCGGTATCGGCAATCACCCCCCACAGCCCGGTTTCGCGATATCCGGCAAGCGCCGCCAGCGCGGCATCGCGGCTCGAAACGATCTCGTCCGGTGCGAAATCGAAGCCGAGAGCGGCGAATTTCGTCTGCATCGCGGCACGGTTCAGCGAAGCGGCGTTGGTCAGAACGAACACCCGCTTGCCAAGCCCGCGCAGCATTGCCACCGCCTCGGGCGCCCCCGCGATCGGCAGGCTTCCCACATTCAGCACGCCATAGGCATCGAACACGAACACATCGGCCCGCCCGGCCAGATCGGCCAGCCCGCCGACCGCCACGCAGGCGCCCCCCTTTCCCGCTTCGGGCAGGCGGGGGCGGATTTCCTCGTAACGGGCGAAAACCGCTTCGGCGCCGATCACAGCCGCCGGCCCGTGGAGGCGTCGAACTGGTGCAGCTTGTCAGGCGGGATCAGAAAGCCCAGCACCGCGCCCTCGGGGATCTGGTGGATGCCGGGCAGGCTGGCCACCATCTCGTGACCGGTGCCCTCGAGAACCCCATGCACCAGCGTGTTGGTGCCCAGTTGTTCCAGCACCATCGTCCGGATCCGGATCGGGCCTTCGTCGTCGGGCACAAGATGCTCGGGGCGCAGCCCCAGCGTCACCGGCCCCGGACCTTGCGCGCCGGGCAGCGTGGCACCGTTTTCCAGCCGCAGCACCCCGCTCTCGGTTCCTTCGGCTGCCAGGAAATTCATCGCCGGGCTGCCGATGAAACCGGCCACGAACACGCTGGCCGGGCGTTCGTAAAGATCAAGCGGGGTGCCGAACTGCTCCACATGCCCGGCATTGAGCACCATCAGCCGGTCACCAAGCGTCATCGCCTCCACCTGATCGTGGGTGACATAGACCGAAGTAACGCCCAGGCGTTGTTGCAGCTTGCGGATTTCAAGGCGCATCTGAACCCTGAGCTTGGCGTCAAGGTTGGACAGGGGCTCGTCGAACAGGAACACCTCGGGTTCGCGCACGATGGCACGCCCCATGGCCACCCGCTGACGCTGCCCCCCCGAAAGCTGGCGCGGCTTGCGATCGAGATACTGGCCTATTTCCAGGATGTCGGCCGCTTCGTTCACCCGCCGCTCGATCTCGGATTTCGCGATGCCGCGGATCTTCAGCCCGTAGGCCATGTTCTGGCGCACCGTCATATGCGGGTAAAGCGCATAGTTCTGGAATACCATGGCGATGTCGCGATCGGCCGGTTCGAGATCGTTCACCACCCGATTGCCGATGCGGATCTCGCCCGAGGTGACGCCTTCGAGCCCGGCAATCATCCGCAGCAGGGTGGATTTTCCGCAGCCCGAGGGGCCCACGATCACCACGAATTCCCCATCCCTGATATCGCCGCTGATCCCGTGCAGCACCTTGGTGGAGCCATAGGATTTGTAGAGATCGTCCAGGATCAGTTCTGCCATTTTTCTTCCCGTTACTTGTCGGTTTCCGTCAGACCCTTGACGAACAGCTTCTGCATGAGCACCACCACGAGGATCGGCGGCAGCATGGCCAGAAGCGCCGTCATCATGATGATGTTCCACTCGGGGCTCTGCTCGGCGCTTTCGAGCATCTGCTTGATGCTCATCACGATGGTTGTCATGTCGGTTTCGGTGGTGATCAGCAGCGGCCACAGATACTGGTTCCAGCCATAGATGAACAGGATCACGAACAGCGCCGCGATATTGGTGCGCGACAGCGGCACCAGGATATCCCAGAAGAAGCGCATCGGCCCCGCGCCGTCGATACGGGCGCTTTCCAGCATCTCGTCGGGGATCGTCAGGAACACCTGACGAAACATGAAGGTGGCCGTGGCGGAAGCGATCAGCGGCAGCGAAAGGCCCACATAGCTGTTCAGCAACCCCAGATCGGCCACCACCTGAAAGGTGGGCAGGATGCGCACTTCGACGGGCAGCATCAGGGTGATGAAGATAAGCCAGAAGAAACCCATGCGGAAGGGAAAGCGGAAATAGACGATGGCGAATGCCGACAACAGCGAAATGACGATCTTGCCGATGGCGATCGACAGCGCCATCGCCAGGCTGTTCAGCATCATCAGCCATACCGGCGCCGTTTCGGTGCCCGAAAGCCCGCGGCCGAAAAGGGTGTTCTTCATGTTCACGAAGAACTGATCGCCGGGCAGCAGCGGCAGGGGCACCTGGGTCATGCGGATCGGATCGTGGCTGGCGGCCACGAAGGTGATCCAGATCGGAAAGGCGATCATCAGGATGCCGAAGATCATCACCAGATGGGTGAGAATGTTCAGAAACGGGCGGTTCTCGATCATCAGTATTCCACCCTTTTCTCGATGAAGCGGAACTGCACCACGGTAAGCGCGATCACGATTGCCATGAGAATCACCGACTGCGCCGCCGAGCTGCCCAGATCGAGCCCCACGAAGCCATCGTTATAGACCTTGTAGACAAGGATCGTGGTGGCATTGGCCGGACCGCCCTGGGTAACCGCATGGATGATGCCGAAGGTATCGAAAAAGGCATAGACCATGTTCACGACCAGCAGGAAGAAGGTGGTGGGCGAGATCAGCGGAAAAATGATTGTCCAGAAGCGCCTGAGCGGCCCCGCGCCATCGATTGCCGCCGCCTCGATCACCGATTTCGGAATCGACTGCATGGCGGCAAGATAGAACAGGAAATTGTAGGCCACCTGCTTCCAGGCGGCGGCCATGATCACCAGCAGCATGGCCTGGCTGCCGTTCAGCTTGTGGTTCCAGTCGATCCCCAGCGCATCAAGCGCCCAGGCCACGATTCCCAGCGTTGGGTTGAACATGAACACCCACAGCGCCCCCGCCAGCACCGGCGCGATGGCATAGGGCCAGATCAGCAGGGTGCGATAGAAGGTAGCGCCGCGCACCACCCGATCGGCAAAGGCGGCAAGCAGCAGCGCAAGCGTCATCGAAAGCCCCGCCACCGCCAGCGAAAAATAGGCGGTGCGCCAGAAGGTTTCGACATAAAGCGGATCTTCGAACAGGGCGAGGAAGTTCTCGAACCAGACGAATTCGGTGCTGAGGCCGAAGGCATCCTCGATCAGAAACGACTGATAGAGCGCCTGGCTGGCCGGCCAGATGAAGAAAACGAGCGTGATCGCCACCTGCGGAGCCACCAGCAGATAGGGCAGAAGCGAAGGGGGAAAGTGAACGCGTTTCAGCATCGTCGGCTCTTCTTCGGCTGGTCAGACCTGAGGCCCGCATCCCGTGGCACACGGAATGCCATGCCCGCCACAACGGCGGGCATGGTCGGTGGTTCGTGCGGTCGCCCTATTTCGCCACGGTGCGCTCGAACTTGCGCAGCAGCGCATTGCCACGCTCCACCGCCGCATCCATGGCTTCCTGTGCCGTCTTGTCTCCGGCCCAGAGAGCTTCGAGCTCTTCGTTGATCACGTCGCGGATCTGCACGAAGTTGCCAAGGCGGATCCCCTTGGAATTGGGCGTCGGCGTATTCAGGCTGAGCTGCTTGATGGCCGTGTCGGTGCCCGGGTTGCTTTCATAGAATCCCTGCTCCTTGGAAAGTTCGTAGGCCGCCGTGGTGATCGGCACATAGCCGGTTTCCTGATGCCACCAGGCCTGCACCTCGGGGGTCGAGAGATAGGCCAGGAAGCGGGCCGCGCCCTTGTATTCTTCGTCGGACTTGCCGGAAAGCACCCAGAGCGTGGCCCCGCCGATGATCGAGTTCTGCGGCTTGTCACGCACCGCGGTATCCACGGGCAGCATGGTCTGGCCGAAGTTGAACTTGGCCTGCCCCTTGATCGAGCCGTAATAGGCCGAGGAATTCAGCCACATGCCGCATTCGCCATTGGTGAACATCGGCAGGCTGTCGCCGCGCCGGCCACCGTATCTGAACAGGTTGTCCTTCTGCCAGTCGGCAATCTGCTGAAGCCGGTTCACCACCGCATCGTTGCTGATCTGCAGTTCGGCATCGAAACCCGCGAAACCGTTTTCCTGCGTGGCGAAGGGGATGTCGTGCCAGGCGGAATAGTTTTCAAGCATCACCCAGCTCTGCCAGCCGAAGGAAAAGCCGCAGTCCATGCCGCTGGCCACCAGCTTTTCGCTGGCTTCCTTCACCTCGTCCCAGGTAGTGGGCACCTTGGCACCGGCCGCATCAAGCGCATCCTTGTTGTACCACAGCACCGGGGTGGAACTGTTGAAGGGCATCGACAGAAGTTCGCCTTCGGGCGTCTGGTAATACGAGATCACCGCCGGCAGATACCCCGACTTGTCGAACGGGGTTCCGGTATCGGCCATCAGCCTTTCAACCGGATAGATCGCCCCCTTGGCAGCCATCATGGTGGCGGTGCCCACTTCGAACACCTGCACGATGGTGGGCTGTTCGTTTGCCCGGAAGGCGGCGATCGCCGCAGTCATGGTTTCGGTATAGTTGCCCTTGTAGACCGGCACCACCTTGTAATCGGACTGCGTGGCGTTGAAATCCTCGGCGATCTTGTTCACCCGCTCGCCATTGGTGCCGCCCATGGCGTGCCACCACTGGATTTCGGTCACAGCGGATGCAGCCGTTGCCACACCTATCGCCACCCCGGCGATCAGCCCTCCAAATACCGAATGTCTCATGTCTTCCAGCCTCCCGGTTCTATGTTGCAGACATCTTGCGGCGAGGTCGGCCGCGCCGTCTGTTCCGCGGCGCTGGCAAACCTTTCCCCCACCTACAAAATCATGCTCCAGACCATAATTCAATTGAAAGTTTCATGACAGTCATCATAATGAAATGTTATGAAGATGCCGCCTGGGAAGCCTGCACGAAAATGACGATCCGCCTGCGCCAGCTCGAAGCCTTCCGCGCCGTCGCCCACACGGGAAGTTATACCCGCGCTGCCGAATCCCTCGGGATATCGCAACCGGCGGTCAGCCGCCTGCTGAGCGATTTCTCGCAATCGGTGGGCTTTGCCCTGTTCCGTCGCCAGGAAGGCCGCCTGATGCTCAGCCAGGAAGCGCGCTATCTGCTGAGCGAGGTCGATCGCCTGCTGGAAAGCCTGCGCCATATCGAAGAGCTTACGAAGGACATCAACCGGCGCAAGGCCGGCCACCTGCGCATCGCCTGTCTGCCGGGATTCGCCACCAGCCACCTGCCGGGGGTGCTGGCCAGGTTCCTCGAATCCCGCCCCGGCGTGACGGTAACCCTGGAACCCGACCGCCCCGAACGCATCCTGGAATGGATCATCGGCGAGCAATACGATTTCGGCATCACCGACGGCTTTTCCGGCCATCCGGCGGTGCAGAGCGAAACGCTGGAAATGCGCACCGTCTGCATCCTGCCCGCCGGCCATCGGCTGACCACCCGTCACGCGATCCGCCCCGAGGACATCGCCGGCGAGGGCCTCATCCATACCCGCCGCGACAGCCCCTTCTTCCGCGATCTCGAAGCCCTGTTCCAGAATTGCGGCGTGGCGATCAATTCGCTGATCGAGGTGCGCCAGTTCACCGCTGCCTGCATGCTGGTGGCCGAAGGAATCGGGGTTTCCGTGGTAAGCGAGATGGACGCGCGCGCCTATGAGAGCCGCAGCAACGGGCCGGGACTGGTGATACGGCCCTTCACCCCCGCCCTGCCCCACCGTCTGACGCTGCTTCAGCCCACCATGACACCGGTTTCCATGATCACGCTGGAATTCCGTGATGCCTTCCGCGAAAGCCTGTCGCCTTTCCTGCTCACGCAGGAATGAAGAGTCGGACAGGAGGGACACGAGGGAAGCCGCACAGCCGGGAAAACGGGGCATGGCCGATCTGCCCCATTGCTCTGACACCTCTTAGCTGCTCTAATACCGCAAACGAAAGGCAGACACCCGAAATACCACCAAACGAGCAGCCGCAGCCATGCCCGCCGATGATCTTCTGATGGGAAACGAGCCTGCAAAAGGCTCCAGTGATTACGATGCCTCCTCGATCCAGGTTCTGGAAGACATGGAGCACGTCCGCCTGCGCCCGGGCATGTATATCGGCGGCACCGACGAACGCGCCTATCACCACCTTGTGGCCGAAATCATCGATAACGCGATGGACGAGGCGGTTGCCGGCCACGCCACCCGGATCGAGGTGGAGCTGCATCAGGATGGCGCGGTGAGCGTGCGCGACAACGGGCGCGGCATTCCCGTTGATCCGCATCCGAGGGATCCTTCGAAATCGGCCCTCGAGATCATCTTCTGCACCCTCAACGCCGGCGGCAAGTTCTCGGGCGATGCCTATCAGACATCAGGCGGCCTGCACGGTGTGGGCTCGTCGGTGGTGAACGCGCTGTCCGATTTCCTGCGCGTCGAGGTGGCCCGCAATCGCGAGCTTCACGCGATGGAATTTTCCCGCGGCATTCCGAAGGGGCCGCTGCGGAAGGTCGGCGCTGCCCCCAACCGGCGCGGCACCTCCGTTACCTTTCATCCCGACCCCGAAATCTTCGGCAGGATCCGCTTCAGGCCGGCGCGCCTTTTCAGGATGGCGCGTTCCAAGGCCTATCTGTTCTCGGGCGTGGAAATCCGCTGGAAATCGGCGATCGACGATGGCGAAACCCCGCGCGAGGCCACTTTCCACTTTCCCGGGGGGCTTGCCGATTACCTGAAGGAAACCCTGGGCGAAGCCGCCACCTATGCCGAACAGCCCTTTGCCGGCAGGGTGGATTTCCGCGAAAAGTTCGGGGTTCCCGGCAGCGTGGAATGGGCAATCAACTGGACGCCGGCGCGCGACGGTTTCATCCAGAGCTATTGCAACACCGTGCCCACACCCGAGGGCGGCACCCATGAAAGCGGCTTCTGGGCGGCAATCCTGAAGGGCATCCGCGCCTATGGCGAACTGGTGAACAACCGCAAGGCCGGCCAGATCGCCCGCGAAGACATGCAGGCCGGCGGCTGCGCCCTGATCTCGGTATTCATCCGCGATCCCGAATTCGTGGGCCAGACCAAGGACCGCCTGGCCACCACCGAAGCCCAGCGCATGGTGGAAAACGCCGTGCGTGATCACTTCGACAACTGGCTTGCCGCCGACACGAAGGCTGCCGGCGCGATTCTTGATTATCTGGTGCTGCGGGCCGAGGAACGCCTGCGCCGGCGCGCCGAAAAGGAAACCCGCCGCAAATCGGCCACCAGAAAGCTGCGTCTGCCGGGCAAGCTGGTGGACTGCTCGGCCACCAGCCGGGAGGGCACCGAAATATTCATCGTCGAAGGCGACAGCGCCGGCGGCAGCGCCAAGATGGCCCGCGACCGGCGCACCCAGGCGCTTCTGCCGCTGCGGGGCAAGATCCTGAACGTGCTTGGCGCCGCCTCTTCGAAGCTGGCCACAAACGCGGAAATTTCCGATCTGTGCCAGGCGCTTGGCGTCGGCATGGGGGCAAAGTTCAATATCGACGACCTGCGTTATGAAAAGATCATCATCATGACCGATGCCGATGTGGACGGCGCCCATATCGCCAGCCTGCTGATGACCTTCTTCTTCACCCAGATGCGGCCGCTGATCGATCAGGGGCACCTGTATCTGGCCTGTCCGCCGCTCTATCGCCTGACCCAGGGCTCAAGGCGCATCTATGTGGCCGACGATGCCGAAAAGGAGACCATGCTGGCCAGGGGTCTTGGCGGCAAGGGCCGGATCGACGTGCAGCGCTTCAAGGGGCTGGGTGAAATGGACGCCAAGGACCTGAAGGAAACCACCATGAATCCGGCCACCCGCAAGCTGATCCGCGTCACCATCGACGAAGATACCCCCGGCGAAACCGCCGATCTGGTCGAGCGGCTGATGGGCAAGAAACCCGAAAAGCGCTTCGAATACATCCAGGCCAATGCCCGTTTCGTGGAGGAACTGGACGTCTGACGACGCGGAACGGTTTTTCTGTTTCGCCCGTGGTTCGAGCATGCCGGCCACGCGCCCGCGCGCCGGGTGCAACGGCTGGCCGCCGCGCATCTGACGGCGCCCGACCGACCGGGCGTCTCGGGGATGAGAACGGGAATGGCCCTGTCAACAGCCACCGCCCGGAATCGGGCCCTGACACCGCAATCGGCAGAAATCCCCCGTTTCCGGGCGACTACGGCACCGGCGGCAGTCGGATTCCCGCTCATTTCGCGCCCCCCCGCAGAGGATGTTGAGCCATGACGGAATGTGGTCTTAGATGATGGAGCTTCATTCTTAGCGCCACCGACATCTGAAAGCCGCACCATGACGATACCCGGCCCGAACACCCCCCCGAGCGGCACGGCGGCCTCCGCCACCCGCGTGGTTTCGCGGCGAGAAACCGCGCCGGCCTTCCTGTTCTATCTGCCGGTCGCGCTGTGGTGGGGCGCTCTTTCGCTGCGCTATCGCAGTTGCACCCTGCCGACGCTGGCCAATCCGGCAATCCGCGCCGGCGGCCTGTGCGGGGAAAGCAAGTCCGAGGTGCTGGGCCTGTTCGGACCGGTCGGGCGCGGGGTGCTGGCCCGTCATGTATCGGCCACCTGCCACAGAGGCACCAGCGCCGCAGCCACCGCAGCCGTGCTGATCCGCAGGATGCAACAGGCCGGCTTCGGCTTTCCGGCGGTCGCCAAGCCGGATATCGGCCGCAAGGGCCGCGGTGTGCGCAAGGTGGAAAACCGCACCGAGCTTGAGCGTTACCTGGCCGGTTTTCCCGAAAAGCATCGCGTTCTGGTGCAGGAATTCGTGCCCTACAAGGGCGAGGCAGGCGTATTCTATGTGCGCGAGCCGGGGCAGAAACACGGGCGCATCACATCGCTGACACTGAAATTCTTTCCTTCGGTCACCGGCGACGGCAGATCGACGCTGAAAGAACTCATCCTTGCCGACCGGCGGGCCGGAAAGGTGGCAAGGTTCTATCTGCCGCGTTTCTCCGGACAGCTGGACCGGGTTCTGCCCGCAGGCCACGAGTTTCCGCTTGTCTTCACCGGCAATCATTGCCAGGGCGCGATCTTCCGCGACGGGGCCGCCCATGCTACCGCGGCCCTGACCCGACGGATCGACAGGATCGCCGGCGAGATCGAAGGCTTTCACTTCGGCCGCTTCGACCTTCGCTATGAAAGCATGGAGGCGCTTGAGCGCGGCGAAGGCTTCACCATCATCGAACTGAACGGCGCGGGCAGCGAGGCCACTCATATCTGGGATGCCGAAATGTCGCTGCCGAAGGTCTATGGAACGCTTTTCGCACAGATCCACACCGCCTTTCGCATCGGGGCGCAACTGCGCAGCCCGCATGGCCCGAAACCAACCGGCCCGCTGCGCCTGCTGTGGCTGTATCTGACGGAACTTGCCCTGATGCGCCGTTATCCCGAACAGGAAAAGGCGTGAAACCATGGTCCTGACAGGCATTCCCGCAGGTTTCCTTCTGGCCGTTCTGGCGACCGGCTATTGCCGGCTGCGCCGATACACGAACGACGAGGCAAAGCCCGTCATACTGCTGTCGGCCCTGCTCGGGTTTCTGATCGGTGCCTTCGGCCCGATTCTTGCCGGGGCGGTAACCTATTATCGCTGAACGAACCGGCCGAACGGGGCCGTTGCACAACGGGCCTGGCCGCCGGTGCCGGTGGCCCGTCATCCGGCGGCCATCGGCTGCAGCGAGAATGAAGATCAGACGGCGCTGCCCAGGGCCTCGAACTGGAAGCTGCTCTCGTCAAGCGCTTCGGTCAGATTCTTCAGCAGGATCTGGATGCCGGAACTGGTGGTTACCAGAAGGCCGTCTTCGCTCACCACCTGTGACTGGATGCTCTCCGAATCGGGATCGGCAACCCCGATGAACAACGCATCCTCGCCTGCCGCGAAGTCATCAATCGTCACCAGACCGCCCAGGGCATGGAAGCTGTCAGCACCTGTGCCACCCGTTCCGCCATCACCATCGCCAAGATAAAGCGTATCGTCGCCAGAGCCCCCCAGAAGATCATCGGCCGCGCCGTCATCCACATCGCGCCCCGAGCCGCCGCTCAGCGTATCATCGCCCTGAGCACCCTTCACGTAATCGGCGCCAGAGCCGCCATCGATGGTATCATCGCCCGCGCCACCGCCCAGGGCATCATCGCCAGCACCGCCCTTCAGCGTATCGTCACCTGCCTCTCCATGCAGGTTATCCTCGCCATCACCCCCCAGGATCAGATCATTTCCCGGGCCGCCCAGGATGATATCGTCTCCGGCGCCGCCATCGATCCGGTCATCGCCGCCATGGCCGTTGATCATGTCATTCTGATCACTACCTGCCAGTTCATCGGGGCCTTCGGTTCCGTCGGGGCCGGGATCGTTCGGCTGCCCGGGATCCGGCGCCGCATCCTCGCCGATACCGGCAAGAGACAGGGGAACAAGCAGACCAAGCAGAAGAAACAGCGGTTCCAAGACAACACCCCAAGACTGAGAGACACCCACATAAAATCGTCTAAAATCCTTACCAAATGCAAAACAAAATGAAAACGGAATGCGGCCATTCTGCGCCGATATTGCAAAATGTGACACAATGTTGCCACATTTCGATTTTCGGACCGAAACCGGAAACAGTCACGACGCGGTGGAAACATGATTGAACTCAACAGGTTCGCCGGCAATCCCCCCGAGATTCATACGCCCGCACAAGTGCGGCAACCGGCCCTTGCGACAGTTCCCGCAGCAGCTTTTTCAGAATCGCCCGCCGGAAATCGGAGTAATCGGTGGCCCGCATGGCAAAGCTTCCGGGCCCGGTGATCAGATTTTCCCGATACCACAGAAGCAGGCCGGGATGTTCGTTTTCGATCGCCAACCCATTCACCACCACCCCGCGCCGGCGCGCCAGGGCACGGGCTTCGGGCAGTCGGGCCGCCCCCGGAACCCAGGGCTCCGATTCCGGGCCGTCACCCGAAACGTCAACGACCAGACGGCGCGCTGGCGTGGGTTCCCGCTCCAGCATGGTCAGCGCAAAGACCAGCGCATCGCCTATCCCCGTGCCGCCCCCGCCAATGGCCGGAACGCCGGGCGCCTGCTGCTTGAAGGCCTCGATCTCGCGGGCGAAATCATCGAATCCCCGCGGCGTTTCCAGAAGATGCCATGCAGTGGGGTATTTCGGATAGGCGGCGTCCGACCAGATCAGCAGCGCCGCCAGCACCCGCCCTTCGGGGCCCGCACGCACCGCTGCCTGCAGTTCCGGGCTGCGCAGCGCCGCCGCGATGCCATCGATCTGCAGATGGAATTCGCCACGGCCGACGCTTCCCGATGCATCGACCGCGAGGATGATCTTGACATCCACCGCCCTGCCCCCCTCTGCGGCGAGGCCGGCCGGCGCCGTGAACATCATGGCCACCACAGCCGCAAGGATCAGCGCCGGAAGCCGGGCTTCCATGTGCAGTCGGGCGCCCATCACACCAGCCGCCCGCCCTCAAGGCGCAGCACCCTGTCCATGCGCGCCGCAAGCTCCGGGTTGTGCGTGGCGATCAGTGCCGAAAGGCCGGTTTCGCGCACCAGATCCATCAGGGCCGCAAACACGCGATCGGCGGTTTCCGGATCGAGGTTGCCGGTGGGTTCGTCGGCCAGCAGCACGCGCGGCACATTGGCCAGTGCACGACAGAAGGCCACGCGCTGCTGTTCGCCGCCCGAGAGCTCTGCCGGACGGTGACGTGCCCGCGCCTCGACTCCGACACGGCCCAACAGCTCCATCCCCCGGCGCTCGGCCCTGTTCCCCGGCACCGCATTGGCCAGTTGCGGCAGCACGATGTTCTCGAGCGCATCGAACTCGGGTAGCAGATGGTGAAACTGATAGATGAAGCCCAGATCGTTGCGCCGCACTTCCGTGCGGCGACGATCGGAGCGCCGGCTCATGTCCTGTCCGGCGATGATCACCGCCCCGCTGTCGGGGGTATCGAGCAAACCGGCAATATGCAGCAGGGTGGACTTGCCCGCCCCCGAGGGCGCCACCAGCGCCACCACCTCGCCGCGGGCCAGTTGCAGATCAACCCCGCGCAACACCTGAACCTCGCCCGGGCGGCCCTTGTTATAGGTCTTGTGAATGCCTTGCAGTTCAAGAACCGGGTCACTCATAACGCAGCGCCTCCACCGGATTGAGCCGGGCCGCCCGGCGCGCCGGGAACAGGGTGATCACGAAGGACAACGTGAGCGAAAGCGCCACCGCCGAGAGCACGTCGCCCAGCTGCAGCCTGGCCGGCAGGCGATAGATGCCCCGCACGCTTGCATCCCACACGCCCCCCCCCGCCGCGCTGTTCACGAAGGCAAGGATCTGATCGAAATAAAGCGCGAACAGGCTGCCCAGAATCACCCCGAACAGGGTGCCGAGCAACCCCACCAGAGCGCCACAGATGAAGAACACCCGCATGACCGAACCTTCGGTCAGCCCCATGGTGCGCAGGATGCCGATGTCGCGCCCCTTGTTCTTGACCAGCATGACCAGCCCCGAGATGATGTTCATCGAAGCGATCAGCACCAGCACCGACATCAGCACGAACATCACCGTGTCTTCCACATCGAGCGCACGCAGAAAGGCGCCCGAGGCATCACGCCAGGTCCAGACCAGGGCGCGATCACCAGCCGCGGCCAGCAGGGCGGGTGCCAGTTCCTCCACCCGCTCGGGATCGGCAAGCATGATCTGCAGCTCGTCGGCCACGCCTTCGCGGTTGAAGAAGCTCTGCGCCTCGGCAAAAGGCAGATAGACACGGGTGCTGTCGATATCCTGACGTCCGGCCGAAAAGATGTAGGTCACCGTATAGGCATTGACCCGCGGACTGGTGCCGAAGGCCGTTTTCACCCCGTTGGGGGAAATCAGGCGGATGCGGTCCCCCACCCCGACGCCAAGGATCCGCGCCACTTCGCGGCCGATGGCGATGCCTTCGGGAAAGTCCTCGATATCGCCTTCGGCAAGCCCCGGGTCCGCGATGCGCGGCAGCCCCTTCAGATCCTCGAGACGGATGCCGAAGACCTGCACTCCGGCATTGCTGCCGCGGTTGCTGGCCATCACCTGGCCGCGCACGATGGGCGCCACATGCACCACACCCGGCACCCCGCGCAGGCGGGCAGCCCTTTCCGCATAATCGGGAATGGTGCGGCTGATGCGGCCGTGCCCGTCAACCGTGGCGCTGCTGTAGATCGTTACATGGGCGTTGGCCCCGAGAATCGTATCAAGGAATTCGGCGCGAAACCCGGCTCGCACCGCCAGGGTGATGATCAGCGCCGCCACCGCAAGGGTGATGCCGATCAGCGATATCCATGTCATCACGCTGACGCCGCCCTCGGCGCGCCGGGCACGCAGATAGCGCCAGGCAATCAGCCATTCATAGCGCGAAAAGGGGGGAGGGTTACCGGCCATGACTGCTCCTTGGTTCTTGTTGCCGCAGAGTTTGGAGGGAACGACGGGCAGGGTCAAGCAGCCGCTCCCGGAAGTGTCTCCGGCCTCGCCCGCACCGTCTGCCCCGCGCCTCACACCCCCGGCGCGTGGCCGGCAGGCGGGTTTTCGCGCAGCCAGGCAGCCAGTTCGCCCACATGCGCATCGGGCGGGAACACCGGGTAGAACGCGCGGGTGATTTGTCCGCTGTCGATCACCAGTGTCAGGCGTTTGAGAAGCCTCATGCCCGCCACCTGCAGGCGCGGCAGCCTCAGCGCCTCGGCCAGCGCCATGCCGGCATCCGACAAGAGCGCAAAGGGCAGGTGCAGACGTTCTGCGGCTTCGCGCTGGTATCCTGTATCCTGCACCGACAGGCCGAACAGGTTGTCTACGCCCAGCCTGCGCAGGTCGGCGAAATGGTCGCGAAAGGCGCAGGACTGCGGCGTGCAGCCCCGCGCGCCGGGGATCATGTCCCAGCCCCCGGGCAGCGGCACGTCGGGCCGGCCGGTCATCGGATAGATGTAGACCACGCTGCGCCCGGCAAGCGCCGACAGGTCAACCGGGCGCCCGTCGGTGGCCGGCAGCGCCAGCGCCGGCAGCGCCATGCCCGCAAGGTGATCGGCACCGCCATCATCGGCAGGTGGCGGGATGCGCGACCAGTCCACCTCTTCCAGCGACATCTCAGAGCCAGGTGTGAAAGCTGCGCCCGGCCATCGGCTCGATCAGGCCGGCTTCGCGGTGCGGGGCGTAGATATCCTTCACCCGCTCCACCGCCTCTTCCGGTTTCATTTCTTCGCTTTCGCCGCTGCGCCGGCAGGTGAGTTCGACCATTCCCTTCTGCAGCCCGCGCGGCCCCACCGTGATCCGCCAGGGCAGGCCGATCAGGTCCATGGTGGCGAACTTGGCGCCCGCGCGCTCTTCGCGATCGTCGTAAAGCGGTTCGAGCCCGGCCTCGCAAAGCGCCGCATGCAGCCTTTCGCAGGCTGCGTCGCAACTGCCGTCGCCCTGTCGCAGGTTGACGATCCCCACATGGAAGGGGGTAACGCCTTCGGGCCAGATGATGCCCCTGTCATCATGGCTGGCCTCGATGATCGCCCCCACCAGGCGCGAAACGCCGATCCCGTGGCTGCCCATGTGCACCGGCACCCGTTCGCCCCTTTCGTTCACCACCAGGGCGCCCATGGGTTCGGAATACTTGGTGCCGAAATAGAATATCTGCCCCACCTCGATGGCGGGGCTGGTGCGCCGGCGTGTCTCGGGAATCTTTCCGAACAGCGCCGGATCGTGGGTTTCGTCGGTGCGCGCATAGGGGGTTGTCCATTCGCGCACGATCCCGGCGATTTCCGCATGGTTTTCGTAATCCACCCTGCGGCCATCCATCGAGAGATCAAGGATCGCGCTGTCATAGAACACCTCGCTTTCGCCGGTATCGGCGAGCACCAGGAATTCATGGGTGTCGTCGCCACCGATGGGGCCGGAATCGGCGCGCATGGGAATTGCCCTCAACCCCATGCGCTCATAGGTGCGCAGATAGCTGACCATGTGGCGGTTGTAGGCATGGATCGCCGCATCGCGGTCGATGTCGAAATTGTAGCCGTCCTTCATCAGGAACTCGCGCCCGCGCATCACGCCGAAGCGGGGGCGGATCTCGTCGCGGAATTTCCACTGGATGTGATAGAGGGTCAGCGGCAGTTCCCTGTAGCTTGTCACATGGGCGCGGAAGATGTCGGTGATCAGTTCCTCGTTGGTGGGGCCATACAGCATCTCGCGACCATGGCGATCGGTGACGCGCAGCATTTCTTCGCCGTAATCGTCATAGCGGCCGCTTTCGCGCCACAGCTCGGCCGATTGCAGCGTGGGCATCAGCATCGGGATATGACCGGCGCGGATCTGTTCCTCGTGCACGATGTTTTCGATCTTGCGCAGCACCTTGAAGCCGAGCGGCAGCCAGGAGTAGATCCCGGCGCTGGCCTGCCTGATCATGCCCGCGCGCAGCATCAGGCGGTGGCTGGCGATCTGGGCATCGGCCGGGTTTTCCTTCAGCACCGGCAGGAAATAGCGGGAAAGGCGCATCTTTTCGTCCTCTGCAACAGGTGGCTCTCCGGTTTCACCTATTGCATGGGCGCAGGGCAGACAAGCGGGCGGGCGTGAAAATCCCTGCCCCGGGACCGTTCCCCTTGCATCGCCCCCGTGCTTGGGGGATGAATGGCGCCGTCAGGAAGGAGTGCATTCATGGGCCTGCCGGTGCAGCAGCAGATGAAATACTGGGGGATCGCCACTGCGGCATTCCTTCTGATGCTGTGGTATCTGGGTGATGTGATGATGCCCTTCATCCTGGGCGGCGCAGTGGCCTATTTTCTTGACCCGGTGGCCGACCGGCTGGAAGCGATGGGGCTTTCGCGCGTCATGGCCACGGTGCTGATCACCTTTTTCGGTTTCCTTGTCTTCGTGCTGCTGATCCTTCTCGTGGTGCCGGCCATTGTCGAACAGACATCAGCCCTGATCCACAGCACTCCGGACTATATCCGCACCCTGAAGGAATTTCTCAAGGCAAGATTTCCCGTGGTCATGGACGACAGTTCCGCCCTGCGGCGCGCGCTCGATACCTTTGCCAGCACCATGAGCGCCCGCGGCACCGCGCTTGCCGAACAGCTCGTGTCTTCGGCCATGACGGTGATAAACCTTCTTGCCCTCACCGTGCTGGTGCCGGTGATCGCCTTTTACCTGCTGCTCGACTGGGACCGCATGGTGGCGCGGATCAATGCCCTTCTGCCCCGCGAACATGCACCCACCATCCGCCGGCTGGCCCGGGAAATCGATCACACCCTGGCCGCTTTCGTGCGCGGACAGGGCACCGTCTGCCTGATCCTCGGCACCTTCTACGCCGCAGCGCTGATGAGCGCTGGCCTGCAGGGCGGGCTGGTGGTGGGGCTGATCGCGGGGGCGCTTACCTTCATTCCCTATGTGGGGGCGCTCGTGGGGGGCGGACTTGCCATCGGGCTTGCACTGTTCCAGTTCTGGGGAGACTGGCAGATGATCGGCATCGTCGCCGCGATCTTTGCCGCGGGGCAGGTGCTTGAGGGCAATTTCCTGACCCCCAAGCTGGTAGGATCGTCAGTGGGCCTGCATCCGGTGTGGCTGATCTTCGCGCTTTCGGCCTTCGGCTCGGTCTTCGGCTTCGTGGGCATGCTGGTGGCGGTGCCGGTGGCGGCGGCGCTCGGGGTGCTGGTGCGCTTCGGCATCGATCTTTACCTGAACAGCAGGCTGTATCAGGGGCCGCACCCGGCATCGGAAGAAACGGATGCCCCCGCCACCATGCAGGACAGCGGAGAACCCGGCTGACCGATGGCAAGACAACTGGCATTCGACCTGCCCGCCAAGACGGCACTGGGGCGCGAGGATTTCTTCGTGTCGGACGCCAACCGCCACGCCGTCGGGATGCTGGAAAACTGGCAGGCCTGCCATGCCGCCCAGGCCGGGTGGCCCGGCGGCAAGCTGATCCTGCATGGCCCCGAAGGCTGCGGCAAGACCCATCTGGCGCATGTCTGGGCGGCCGAAAGCGGCGCGCGGATCGTTGCGGCCGAAACCCTTTCCGGAAACGGGCTTGACACGCTGGCCACGGGGCCGGTGGCCATCGAGGACGCCGATCGCATCGCCGGCGATCTTGCCCGCGAAACCCTGCTGTTTCACCTGCACAACCTGATGCAGACCAACGCCAGCCCCCTGCTGATCACGGCGCGCCGCCCGGCAGCCCGCTGGCCCCTTGCCCTGCCCGATCTGGCCAGCCGGATGCAGGGCACCCTTCAGGTGGCGATCGCCCCCCCCGATGACAGGCTGCTGGCGGCGATGCTGGTCAAGCTGTTCGCCGATCGTCAGGTTGCGGTCAGACCGCGGCTGATCGAATACCTGCTGCACCGGATCGAGCGCTCGTTCGCGGCTGCCCGCCGGGTGGTGGCGGAACTGGATGCCGCCGCCCTGACCGAGGGCCGCCCCATCACCCTGCCTCTGGCCGCGCAGGTGCTGGACAAGGACAACGCAAACGGCGCATAGTCCCGGCTCCGGGATTCAAGAACAACAGGCGCATGGCAACCGTGACCAAGGCAGATTTCCTGAGATCACCCTTTCCCCCGCCGGTTGGGTTGACAAAGGCCGAATGGGCAGGCCCGAAGCGTTTCCTGAACCGGGAACTGAGCTGGCTTGCCTTCAACTGGCGGGTTCTGGAAGAGGCGGAAAACCGGCGCGTGCCGCTGCTGGAGCGGCTGCGTTTCCTGTCGATCTCGGCCACCAACCTTGATGAATTCTTCACCGTGCGGGTGGCCGGCCTGCGGGAACTGGCCCAGGCCGGCAATACCACCCCCTCGGTTGACGGCCTGACTCCGGTCGAGCAACTGCGGCAGATCAACGAAAACGCCCGCCGCCTGCTTGCCGCCCAGCAGGACATATGGCACCGGCTGCGCCGCGAAATGGAAACGCATGACATCATCCTGCTTGACCGCGAGACACTGGACGAAGACGATCGCGCCTTTCTGGCCGCGCATTTCATGCGCAACGTCTTTCCGGTGCTTTCGCCATTGGCGATCGATCCGGCACATCCCTTTCCCTTCATCGCGAACGGAGGGTTCTCCCTGGCGCTTCAGCTCGAACGCAAGAGCGACAGGCGCCGCCTGCAGGCGCTGCTGCCGATCCCCCAGCAGATCAACCGCTTCATCGCCATGCCCGCCCGCAACGGCGCCGATCGCTTCCTGCCGCTCGAAGAGCTGCTGCTGCTGCACCTCGAACAGCTCTTCCCCGGCTACCGGGAACGCGGCAGCTGCGTTTTCCGGGTGCTGCGCGACAGTGATCTGGAGATCGAGGAAGAAGCCGAGGACTTGGTGCGCGAATTCGAGGTGGCGCTGAAACGACGCCGCCGGGGCGAGGTGGTGCGGCTCAAGATTTCGGCCGGCGCGCCGTCCGGCCTCTTCAGGCTGATCCAGCGCGAACTGCACGTGCGCGACGAAGAGATCATCGAGATCGACGGCATGCTCGGCCTCGCCGATCTCGGCGAACTGGTGCTGCACCACCGCCATGAACTGTTGTGGCCCCCCTTCACGCCGCGGGTGCCCGAACGGGTGCAGGATTTCGAAGGCGACATCTTCGCCGCCATCCGCCAGAAGGACATGCTGCTGCACCACCCCTATGAAACCTTCGACATGGTCGTGCGCTTTCTGCAGCAGGCCGCGCGCGACCCGGACGTGCTGGCAATCAAGCAGACGCTCTATCGCACCTCGCGCCGATCGCCGATCGTCGAGGCCCTGTGCGAGGCGGCCGAAAACGGCAAGTCGGTCACCGCACTGATCGAGCTCAAGGCCCGCTTCGACGAAGCTGCGAACATCCGCCAGTCGCGCCGGCTGGAGCGGGCGGGGGCGCATGTTGTCTATGGGTTCATCAATTACAAGACCCATGCCAAGATCAGCGCCGTGGTGCGGCGCGAAGGCGGGAAGCTGGTAACCTATACCCATTTCGGCACCGGCAACTATCACCCGATCACCGCCCGCATCTATACCGATCTGTCGTTCTTCACCACAAACGGCGCGCTCGGGCGCGATGCCCACAAGGTATTCAACTACCTGTCGGGCTACGCCCTGCCCGAAAAGCTGGAAAACCTGTCGATCGCGCCGATCGGCCTGAAACCGACACTGCTTGCGCTGATCGAGGCCGAAGCCGAACACGCCCGCGCCGGGCGCCCGGCCGAGATCTGGGCCAAGATGAACGCGCTGATCGAACCCGACGTGATCGATGCCCTCTATGCGGCCAGCCGGGATGGAGTGAAGATTTCGCTGGTGGTGCGCGGCATCTGTGGGCTGCGCCCCGGCATAAGAGGCCTCAGCGAAAACATCCGGGTGAAATCCATTGTCGGGCGGTTTCTGGAACATTCCCGCATCATCTGTTTTGGCAACGGCCACAGCCTGCCTGCCAGAAAGGCCCGTGTGTTCATTTCCTCGGCCGACTGGATGGACCGCAACCTGAACCGTCGGGTGGAAACGCTGGTCGAGATCAGGAATGGCACGGTGAAGGCCCAGATCATGAGCCAGATCATGGCCGCCAACCTGCGTGACGAGGCACAAAGCTGGATCCTGCGCCCCGACGGCAGCTATCTTCGCCCGCCGGCACCCGAAGGCGAGCAGCCTTTCAACTGTCACAAGTTCTTCATGGAAAACCCGTCGCTTTCGGGGCGCGGCTCGGCAGGCGCGGCAGATGTGCCGGCGCTGACCCATTCGAATGATTGACGCCCCACCGCCCCACCGCTAGACAGACTGCGGGACCGGCGCGGAATCCGGGCAGGGCCGCATCAGATCCGGGGGGATGCATGAACGCCGATTTCGAGGACTGGGGAGCCTTCGGCACCCCCTTGTTCGACGATCCCGAGGCCCGCGCGCTGAAGCGGGTGGGGGTGGTTGATGTGGGATCGAACTCGGTACGGATGGTCGTGTTCGACGGTGCCGCGCGCAGCCCGGCCTATTTCTTCAACGAAAAGATCATGTGTGCGCTTGGCGAGGGCCTGGGCGAAACCGGCCGGCTGAACCCCGGGGGGCGGGTGCGGGCACTGGCGGCGATCCGCCGGTTCCAGCTGCTGGCGCGGGGCATGCGCATTCCCCGCCTGACAGCAGTAGCCACGGCCGCAGTGCGCGATGCCGAAGACGGACCTGCCTTCCGCGCCGAGGTCGAGCGGGAAACCGGCCTTGTCATGCATGTGATCGACGGCCCCGAAGAGGCCCGGCTTTCGGCCCAGGGGGTGCTTCTGGGCTGGCCCGGCGCCCACGGCATGATCTGCGACATCGGCGGCGCTTCGATGGAACTGGCCGAAATCGGCAACGGCACCGTGGGCAAGCGGGTAACATCCGATCTCGGGCCGCTGAAACTCGGGACACTCGGGGGCGGACGCAAGGCGATCCGCCGCCACATCAAGGAGGTGATGGAAAACCTGCGCGAGCAGATGCCGTTCGAAGGCCAACGGCTGTTTCTGGTGGGCGGCTCGTGGCGCGCCATCGCCCGGCTCGACATGGTGCGCCGCGAATATCCCCTGACGGTGCTGCACGAATACCGGATGACACCGAAATCGGTGTTCGAAACGGTGAAATGGATGGGGATGCACGAACCTGCGGAACTGCTCGGCATGAGCGGCCTTTCGCAGGCGCGCCTGTCGCTGCTGCCGATGGCGGGCGAGGTGCTGCGGCGCCTGATCCGCACCTTCCGCCCCCGCGACATCGCCGTTTCCAGCTATGGTCTGCGCGAGGGCCTGCTTTACGAACAGATGCCCGAACGCCTGCGCCAGCGCGATCCGCTGATCGAGGCCTGCCGCTTCGAAGAGCAGAAGGAAGCCCGCATACCCGGGTTTGCCCGCGAACTGCACCGTTTCATCCGGCCGCTGTTCAGATCCGCCAATGACGATCGCCAGCGCCTGATCAGGGCAGCCTGCCTGCTCCATGACGTGGCCTGGCGGGCGCACCCGGATTACCGCCACGAGGTGTGCTTCGATCTGGCCACGCGCGCCAATTTCGGCGGTATCCGCCACCGTGAACGGGTATATCTGGGGCTGGCACTTCTGCACCGCTACAAGAACAGCCGCGCCGGCACCCGCTTCGAACCCCTGATCCGCCTGCTCGACGAGCGCCACCTGCGCGAAGCCGAGATCCTGGGCAAGGCGATGCGCTTCGGGGCCATGTTTTCGGTCGAGGCACCGGCGGAAATGGCCGAACTCGGATACTACCCGAAGAAGAAGATCCTCGAACTGCGGCTGACCCCCGCCGGCCAGGACATGTTCGGCGAGGTCGCCGAGGCGCGCTTTGCCTCGCTTGCCCGCTCGCTTGAGGCCGAAACCCGGATTATCGACAAACAGGGCCGGCGCTGATGCCGGTGCGGCTTTCGGCACGGATGCCCTGCCTGCCAACCCCGGACAGATGTCCTCAGCGAAACCCCACCCGCCGGGGGCGGCGGATACCGGGTGCCGCCAGCCATTCGCGCAGCGCCCTGATGGTGGCGCCCGGCTGTTCCAGGGTGGGCAGGTGGCCGGCATCCGGGATGATGCGCAGCATCGCCTGCGGGATGAGCCCGGCCATGAAATCATGGCGACGCACCGGTGTCAGCCCGTCGTGCTCGCCACACAGCACCAACGCCGGCACCCGGATATTGCGCAGCGTGGCCTGCTGATCGGGGCGGCGCTGCAAGGCGCGGCTCTGGCGCACGAAAACACCCTCGCCCAGTTCCAGCGCCATTTCCGTCATCATCTGCAGTATGTCCATCCGATAGGGGCCGGGGGCCAGATATTCGGGGCGCATCACCTCGGCCATCACCTCTTCCAGCCGGCCGGCCATGACACCGACGATCTGCGGCTCGCGGGCTGCGGCCACGGGGGGCGGTTCGGCCTGGGCATTGGTATCCATCAGCGCGATGCGTGTTACCCGTTCGGGCGCCTGGCGGATGATCTCCATCGCCACGATACCGCCAAGCGAAAGGCCGGCCAGCGCAAAACGACCGGGGGCGGCCTCCAGCACCTGTCCGGCCATTTCGCCAACCGTTTCGGCACGGGTGATGCTGGCCACATGCACCGCCCGTTCGCCGGAAAAGGCGATGATCTGCGGCAGGAACAGCCGGGCATCGCACATCATGCCCGGCACGAACAGAAGAGGTTCGCGCGCCTCGCTCATCGCCTGCCCCGCGCGCATTTCCCGATCCGTGCCGCCCGGGCCTGCACCTCTTCGACGGCAGCCGCAATCAGTGCCAGGCAGTCGGGCTCGGAAAAGCGGTGGTCGGCGCCCTTTACCAGAGTCAGGCGAATGTCATCGCCCGTGGCATGTTCGAGCAGCCGCAGGGCAACGGACATCTCGACATCCGCATCCGCCGTGCCCTGCAGGAAACGCACCGGAAACGGCAGCGTCAGCGGTGCACGCAGCACCAGATGGCGGCGTCCGTCCTCGATCAGGCGGCGGGTGATGATGTAGGGATCCCCGTAATCCGACGGAAGCGCGATCCGCCCCTCGCGCCCGAGTGCCGCCCTCTGTTCATCGGAAAAGGCATTCCACATGCCGTCCTCGGTGAAATCCGGAGCGGCGGCAATCCCCACGAGCCCCGCGATCCGTTCGGGAATCGCACGGGCCATGAGAAGCGCGATCCAGCCCCCCATGCTGGAACCGACCAGCACCTGCGGCCCTTCCGTCAGCCCTTCGATCACCGCGCGTGCATCATCCGCCCAGCTGCCGATGCAGCCCTCCTCGAAAGCACCCGAAGATTGCCCGTGCCCCGAATAATCGAACCGCAGAAAGGCCTGTCCGCGGGCGCGCGCCCATTCTTCGAGAAACAGCGCCTTGGTGCCCTCCATGTCGGATCTGAACCCGCCCAGGAATACCACGCCGGGGGTATCGTTTTCCGTCCGGCCCACGCTCTTGCGAAAGGCAATGCGGCGTCCGGCGGGGGTGGTCAGGAATTGCACTGTCATGACGTCCATCCGCTTGTGTTTCATTCTTTTTGAGCCAAGTCGCAGGCCGCGTAAACCCCGCAGGTTGACAAGCCCCGCCCCAGAGGCGAGAACCTGCGCGAACCCATACCCGCAACCGGGCGTGCCGTAGGCGCCGAACCGACGAGGAGCCGGCAGATGGCCAGCATCACCCTTACCTTCCCCGATGGCAGCAAGCGCGAATTCCCGAAGGGGATCACCCCCGCCGAAGTGGCCGCGGGAATATCGAAAAGCCTTGGCAAGAAGGCAATCTCGGCCATGGTCAACGGCCGGCACTGGGATCTTCAGTGGCCGATCGGGGAAGACGCCACCATCGCCATCAACACCATGAAGGACGAGGCCCCCGCGCTGGAGCTGATCCGCCACGACGCCGCCCATATCATGGCCCGCGCCGTGCAGGAACTGTGGCCCGACACGAAGGTGACCATCGGCCCGGTGATCGAACACGGCTGGTATTACGATTTCGATCGCGAAGAAGCCTTCACCCCCGAGGATCTGGGGCTGATCGAAAGGAAGATGAAGGAGATCATCAATCTGCGCGATCCGGTGCGCACCGAGGTATGGGATCGCCAGCGGGCCATCGAATTCTATCGCCAGAATGGCGAACCCTACAAGGTGGAACTTGTCGAGGCGATTCCCGAGGGTGAACCGATCCGCATGTACTGGCATGGCCACTGGCAGGATCTCTGCCGGGGCCCGCATCTGCAGCACACCGGTCAGGTTCCCGCCGACGCCTTTCGCCTGATGAACATCGCCGGTGCCTACTGGCGCGGAGATTCAAGCCGCCCCATGCTGCAGCGCATCTATGGCGTGGCCTTCCGCAACAAGGAAGAACTGCGCAAGCATCTCAACATGCTGGAAGAGGCCGCCAGGCGCGACCACCGCAAGCTTGGGCGCGAAATGGATCTGTTCCACATGCAGGAAGAAGCCCCCGGCCAGGTGTTCTGGCATGCCAACGGCTGGAAGATCTTCACCACCCTCCAGGATTACATGCGCCGCATGCAGGAAAGGGGCGGCTATGTCGAGGTGAACACCCCCCAGGTGGTTGACCGCAAGCTGTGGGAGCAATCCGGGCACTGGGAAAAGTTCCGCGAGAACATGTTCATCGTCGAGGTCGAGGAAGAACACGCACGCGAAAAGGCGGTGAACGCGCTGAAGCCGATGAACTGCCCCTGCCATGTGCAGATCTACAACCAGGGCCTCAAATCCTATCGCGATCTGCCGCTCAGGATGGCCGAGTTCGGCTCGTGCAACCGCTACGAGCCCTCGGGCGCGCTGCATGGCATCATGCGCGTGCGCGGCTTTACCCAGGACGATGCGCACATCTTCTGCACCGAAGACCAGATCGAGGAAGAAACCCGCCGCTTCATCGAATTCCTCGCCCGGATCTACAAGGATCTCGGCTTCGAAAGCTTCAAGGTGAAATTCGCCGACCGGCCGGAAAAGCGCGCCGGATCGGATGCCGTGTGGGACAAGGCCGAGGAGGCCCTGAAAACCGCCACCAGGGCCGCCGGCTGCGACTATGAACTCAACCCCGGTGAAGGCGCCTTCTATGGCCCCAAGCTTGAATTCGTGCTGACCGACGCCATCGGTCGTGACTGGCAATGCGGCACCCATCAGGTGGATTTCGTGCTGCCCGAACGGCTTGACGCCACCTATGTGGGCGAAGACGGCGCAAGGCACCGCCCCGTCATGCTGCACCGCGCGGTGCTGGGCAGCTTCGAGCGCTTCATCGGCATCCTGATCGAAAGCTTCGCCGGCAAGCTGCCGCTGTGGCTGGCCCCGCGCCAGGTGGTGGTGGCCACGATCGTTTCGGATGCCGACGACTACGCGCACGAGGTGGTGGAAAGGCTGAAGGCCGCCGGCATCCGCGCCGCAGCCGACATCCGCAACGAGAAGATCAACTACAAGGTGCGCGAACATTCACTGGCCAAAGTGCCGGTGATCCTTGCCGTGGGCATGCAGGAAGTCGGGGACCGCTCCGTATCCATGCGCCGCCTCGGCAGCCGTCAGAGTGCGGTGTTGCCACTTGAACAGGTGGCACGCGATCTGGCCAAGGAAGCCATGCCCCCCGATCTGCGGCGCGAACGGAGCTGAGACGCCCGGCCTGCTGTCACGTTCAACGGCCGGAAAGCCCGGAAAGGCACCCACTGCCCGATCCCGGTGACCGGCCTTTGCGCGGAAGGTCGCTCCCGCCCGCACCATTTTCTGCTGGCACCGGCCTGTGGCCCCGTTTCCGGGCCGCTTTCCGGCTCACGGCCGGTAATAGCCCCGTGATGCACAGTCTTGTGAATAGTCAGTGAACACCCCGGTTTCATAGCGTTCACGGGCGCACAGGCGCATGTCTGAAACCGAAAGAAAAAGGAACGAAACAGATGTCGAATCATGTGAAAGCCCTGGCCGTGGCCGGCGCCGTGGCTGCTGCAGTCGCAAGCACTGCTGCCCCGGCCCAGGCCGCCGGCAAGGAAAAATGCTATGGCGTCGCGCTTGCCGGCGAGAACGACTGCAAGGCAGGCCCCGGCACCACCTGTGCCGGCACCTCGACGGTGGATTACCAGGGCAATGCCTTCAAACTGGTGCCCGCCGGCACCTGCGAAAGCATGGAGCTTCCGGGCAACCGGAAGGGTTCGCTTACCGAACTTGAGCGAGACATCCCCTCCTGACGCAAGCAATGCCCCTGCCGCATGCCGGCGGGGGCAACCGCCGCACCCGTCCGGCTTCTTCCACCCTTTCGCAGGAAAGGTCCTGTCATGCTCGATATCACGAAACATCCCGCTCCGGGCCTGCCCGACAGCCCCGGCGTCGGCTACAAACCCCAGCATTATGCCGACATCATGGCCGATCCCGGGCCCGTCGGCTGGCTTGAAATCCATGCCGAAAACTACATGGGAGATGGCGGCCGGCCGCTCGCCCAGCTGCATCATCTGGCCGAACGCTTTCCGATCTCGGTGCACGGGGTGGGGCTTTCGATCGGCGGAGAAGGCCCGCTCGACAAGGCACATCTGGCCCGGCTGCGCCACCTGTGCGACTGGCTGAAACCCGCCTCGTTTTCCGAACACCTAGCGTGGTCCACCCATGAAAGCGCCTATCTGAACGACCTGATCGCCCTGCCCTATACCCGAGCCACGCTGACCCGCGTCAGCGACCACATCTCCGAGGTACAGGATGTGCTGGGGCGGCAGATGCTGCTGGAGAACCCGTCATCCTATCTGGCCTTCGCCGAATCCACGATGAGCGAAACCGATTTCCTGGCCGAGGTGGTGCAGCGCACGGGCTGCGGGCTGCTGCTTGACGTGAACAACGTATTCGTTTCGGCCACCAACCTTGCCACCGGCCCGCAGGACTATATCGACGCCTTTCCGCTTGAACATGTGGGCGAATTCCATCTTGGCGGCCATGACGAGGATCACGACGACACCGGCGCGCCGCTGCTGATCGACAGCCACGGCTGCGAGACTGCCGATCCGGTCTGGGCGCTGCTCGACTACACGCTGGCACGATCGGGCCCCCGGCCCACCCTGATCGAATGGGACAACAACGTGCCCGAATGGCCCGTTCTCGCTGCCGAAGCCGCCCGCGCGGCATCACGTCTGGCAAGGGTCGCGGCATGAGCCACGCCCACGATCAGGCACGGTTCGCCACAGCGATCCTTGACCCGGAGGTGCCGCCGCCCGCAGGGCTTGCGGCCCCCGATGGCCGTCCGGCCGGCAAGCGTTTCGATGTTTACCGCAACAATGTGATCGTCAGCCTGAGCGAAGCGCTCAAGGCCGGTTTCCCGGTAATCTGCCGACTGGTCGGCGATGAATTCTTTCAGGCGATGGCCGGTATATATGTGCGCGCGCACTTGCCGAAATCACCCATAATGTCCCAGTTCGGGGGTGAATTTCCGGGGTTTCTTGCAGAATTCGAACCTGTTGCCCAGCTTCCCTATCTGCCCGACATCGCCCGCCTCGAACTGGCGCTGCGCCAGTCGTATCACGCTGCCGACGCCCCTCCGCTTGCCCCCGAAACACTGCAGGCGCTGCCCCCCGAAACCCTGCTGTCGGCACGTTTTGCCTTTGCCCCGGCCATGCGGCTGCTCCGCTCGGAATGGCCGGTTCACGCAATCTGGCAGGCCAATGCGCAAGGCGGGCCGGCCGGCAGCGCCGGGCAGCAGGACGGAACCGGCAAGCCCTCCGGCCCCGAGGATGTTCTGATCTGTCGCCCCGGCTTCGACCCCGAACCCCGGCTGCTTCCGGCAGGCGGCGCCGCCTTCATCACCGCCGCCCTGGCCGGGAACCCGCTGGAAGCGGCCCTGGACAAGGCCACGCAGGAGGCCGGTGCCTTCGATCTTGCCGCCACGCTCGGCCTTCTTCTGGCCGGCGGCTGCCTGACCAGGATCATCATCAAGGAAACGCAATGAAACATCTGATCACCCTGCACGATGCCTTTTTCGGCACCCTTTCGCGCGCCCTCGCCCCGTGGTTCCTGCCAACCCTGGCACGCTTCACCTTTGCCGCCACGCTGCTGATCTATTTCTGGAATTCGGCGCGCCTCAAGCTTGGCGAAGGGCTCGGCGGCCTCTTTCGCCCCTCGGGCGGCGCCTATGCACAGATCTTTCCCCGCGCATTCGAGAATGCCGGATATGACGAAAGCGCGCTGTCGTTCTGGCACTGGGCGGTAACACTGCTGGGCACCTGGGCCGAATTCATCCTGCCCGCATTGCTGGTGCTGGGGCTGCTGACGCGCCTGGCGGCGCTCGGGATGATCGGTTTCGTCATCGTCCAGACCCTGACCGATCTCTATGGGCACGGGGTCATCGATGCCCCTGAAACGCTTGGCGCATGGTTCGACCGGCTGCCCGACGCGGCAATCCTCGATCAGCGGCTGCTGTGGATCACGATTCTGGCAATTCCGCTACTGCAGGGCGCCGGCCCGCTTTCGCTTGACCGGCTGCTGAAATACAGAAGCGCACGGCCGCCATCATGATGCTATCCCCGCAGCATGCCGTCCCCGCAGCGGAGCCGGGCCGGGAACCGAGGCGGAAGAACCGCACAGGTGCCCCCTTCTTCCCCGCCCTGCCCCGCTAGAGCCCCTTCGAGCGATAGCTTCTGGCCACCCGTTCGATTGATACCACATAGGCCGCAACCCGCAGGTCATGCACATCGTCGCGCCCGTGCCAGACCTCGCGCATGGCGCCATAGGCGGCACGCATGGTATCGTCCAGCCCCGAGCGGACCAGTTCCAGTTCGTCGGCCCCACGCAGGTATTTCTGCTTGAAATCCGGGGTCATGGACCAGGCATCGCCCAGATAGCGGTCAAGCCGTTCCAGTTCGTCGATCAGCAGCCTGTAGCGGGCTTCCTCCTGGCGGCGCTGCAGGCGGCCGAAGCGCATGTGACTGAGGTTCTTCACCCATTCGAAATAGGAAACCGTCACACCGCCGGCATTGGCATAGAGATCGGGAATGATCACCGTGCCCTTCTGGCGCAGAATCTCGTCGGCCCCGGCCGTTACGGGGCCGTTGGCGGCCTCGATGATCAGCGGGGCCCTGATCCGTCTTGCATTGCCAAGGTTGATCACCCCTTCCAGCGCTGCCGGGATCAGGATGTCGCATTCCGCCTCGAGCAGGCCGGCGCCATCTTCGGTGAAATGGGTATCGGCATAGCCCTTTATGGTGCCGTGTTTCTGCATCCAGGCGTGAATCCGTTCGATATTCACGCCTTCCGGATCAAGGATGCCTCCGTCGCGCTCGATCACTCCGATGATCCTTGCACCGTCTTCCTCCGACAGGAACTTTGCCGCATGATATCCCACGTTTCCAAGCCCCTGCACGATGATCCGCTTGCCGTCGAGATCGCCGGAAAGGCCGGCTTTCCGCTTGTCCTCTTCATGGCGGAAGAATTCCCGCAGGGCATATTGCACCCCGCGCCCCGTGGCCTCGACCCGCCCGAAGATGCCGCCCGAATCGAGCGGCTTGCCGGTAACGCAGGCACGGGCATTGATGTCGGTCGTGTGCATGCGCGCATACTGATCGGCGATCCAGGCCATCTCGCGCTCGCCGGTGCCCATGTCGGGGGCGGGCACGTTCTGGGCCGGATGGATGAGATCGCGTTTCACCAGTTCATAGGCAAAGCGGCGGGTGATCCGCTCGAGCTCGTGCTCGTCCCACGCGCGGGGATCAATGCACAGCCCGCCTTTCGCACCGCCAAAGGGCGTTTCGACCAGCGCGCATTTGTATGTCATGAGCGCGGCCAGCGCCTCGACCTCGTTCTGGTTGACACTGGTGGCATAGCGGATACCGCCCTTGACGGGCTCCATGTGCTCGGAATGCACCGAACGATAGCCGGTGAAAGTGTGCATCTTGCCCCTGAGCCGCACCCCGAAGCGCACGATATAGGTTGCATTGCAGACGCGGATCTTTTCCTCGAGCCCCGGCGAAAGATCCATGAGCGCCACCGCGCGGTTGAACATCAGATTGACGGATTCCCGGAAGCCGGGTTCCTTGCGAACGGTCATTGTTCTCTCCTCGAGTGCGTCGGAATCACGCATCATGCAGGAAAGATCCTAGGCCCGTATGGTTAACGATGCATCCCGATTCTTGGTGATTCCGGTATTTTCCACCCCCCGCCGGGCGCATCTTGCAAAAACAGTTCCCGGGCCAGCCAGAAACCGTTTCCAGATTGCAAACAGTTTGCCCTTGAATGCCGACCCCCTGCGACCGGAATCGCTTTTTTCTGGCCTCATGCCCCATTTTTGCCATATCAACCCGTATATATGCAGTCTGCATCAGTTGCGCGAACTGCAGATGGTGGGGATAACGCCATCGAAGGGAAAGGGCGAGTTATGAATTTGTTTGGCTTCGGCACGTATGCCGGATTGAAAACCAGTGATGAGAAGGCGCGTCAGACGCGCTCGCTTTTTACCGAAGCACTGCGGCAGGCACGCCGTTTCCGCAAGGAGGAAGACGGCGTTCTGATCATCTTTGCGCTGTTCATCTTCGTGCTGATGCTGCTGATCGGCGGCATGGCGGTCGATTTCATGCGCTTCGAAACCACCCGGATGAAGATCCAGAACACGGTGGACCGCGCGGTGCTGGCGGCCGCATCGCTCAACCAGACGCGTCCGCCCGCAGATGTCGTGCAGGACTATTTCGACAAGGCCGGCATGGGGGCCTTCCTGGATACGGTTACCGTGGACCAGAGCCTCAATCACCGCACAGTCACCGCCAAGGCGAATGCCACCATCAACACCTTCTTCCTGCACATGTCGGGGATCAATACCCTGACGGCCGTTACCGGCGGCACCGCCGAAGAGCGGGTAAGCAATGTGGAAATCTCGCTGGTTCTGGATATCTCGGGCTCGATGGGAAGAGCCTCGAGCGCGACCGGCGGCCCGAAGATCGACCTTCTGCGCGATGCCGCAGAGGATTTCGTCGATTCGGTTCTGAAGGATGATTCGAAGGACAAGATATCGCTCAGCCTCATCTCCTACAGTGCGCAGGTGAACGCCGGGCCCGACATCTTCAACCAGCTGAACGTGGTGGGCAGCTATATTCCGGATACGCATGACTACAGCCACTGCATCGAATTCGAGCCCAGCGATTTCAATGATACGGCGCTGGATCTTTCGAAAACCTACCGGCAGGGTCAGCACTTCTCGCCATACAGGTACTTCGATTCCGATGGCACCATCACCTATCCGAACTGCCCGAAACGGGATCACGACCGCATCCTGGCCCTCAGCCAGGACAAGAGCGCCCTGAAAGACATCATTGATGATCTCGAGCCGGAAGCGAATACCGCCATTCACATGGGCATGAAATGGGCCACCGCGCTTCTTGATCCCTCCACCCGTCCGATCGTGGACGGGCTGATCGGCATGAACAAGGTCGAGAATGTCTTCAGCGGCCGCCCCGTGGACTATGACGACAATGACACGATCAAGGTGATCGTTCTGATGACCGATGGCGAAAACGTCAACACCCTGCGCCTGAAATCGCGCTGGTATGACAACGTCGCGGATTATGATTTCTGGAACACCCGCAGGGTGCCGTGGAGCAGCAGGTATCTGTTCTACAAATACACCGCTCGGCAGGCCGATGCGATGCTTGACAGCATCTGCAGTGCGGCCAAGGCCAAGGGGATCACGGTCTATACCGTCGGCTTCGAGGTGCAGAACCATGGCGCCAACGTGATGCGACAGTGCGCGACCTCGCCCAGCCATTTCTTCCGGGTGGAAGGGCTCGAAATCTCCGAAGCCTTCCAGGCGATCGCCAACCAGATCAATCGTCTGAGGCTGATCCAATGACACGGTTGCTGAGATTTCTTGCTCGGGGTCTGCGCGATTTCCGTCGCCGCGAAGACGGGAGTCTGACGGCGGAATTCGCAATCCTGTTCCCGGCGTTCATCATGATCTTCCTCTCGGCCTTCGAATCAGGGCTGTTGATGACGCGTCAGGTGATGCTCGAACATGCGGTGGATGTCTCGGTGCGCGATCTGCGTCTGGGCACCTGGCAGCCGGCCCCCACGCACGCCGAACTGAAGCAGCGGATCTGCGATACCGCGGGTATCATTCCGGACTGCATGAATTCGCTGCTGATCGAACTGCGCGAGGTGGATCAGACAACCTGGGCACCGCTTGACACGACAGCCACCTGCATCGACCGCAGCCAGCCGATCGCGCCACAACTGCCGCCCAACTTCAGCGCCGGTACCGACAACGATCTGATGCTGGTGCGCGTCTGTGCAGCCTTCAAACCACTGTTTCCGATGTCGAACCTTGGCATGAAACTGGTCCGCACCCCGGCCGGCGATTATGCCCTGGTGGCGACAACAGCCTTTGTAAACGAGCCTTCGTCATGAAACAGGTAACCAGTCACATCATCGCCCGCATCCGCAGCTTCAGGAAAAATGCCGAGGGCAGCCTCTCGGTTGAAACGGTGCTGATCTTTCCGATCCTTCTGTGGGTCTATATCGCGATGTTCGTCTATTTCGACGTCTTTCGCGAGGAAAACACCAACCTGAAGGCCGCCTACACGGTCAGCGATCTTCTGTCGCGCAGGCTCGACGGGGTGGACGAGGCCTATATCGACGGCATGAACGACATCTTCGACTATCTCACCAATTCCACCGATCCCACCTGGATCAGGGTCAGCGTGATCAAGTGGGACGATCATAACGACGAATACAAGGTGGACTGGTCTTACGCCACCAAGAGCAAGCCTCCACACACCGACACCACGATCAACACGCTTGCGCACAAGATCCCCGAACTGCCGGTTGGCGATTCCCTGATCGTTGTGGAAACGACCATGACCTACAAACCGATGTTCAACGCGGGTTTCGGAGAGCTGCAACTTGAAAACTTCGTGGTCACCCGGCCACGTTTTGCACCCCAGCTTGTCTGGATCGGCAGTTGAAGCCATCAGACGGGGGCACCCCATGGCCCCCTCCGAGAATGCGAACACACAGCGGCGGCCTGATCAGCCGCCGCTTTCATTTGCATCCCCTGCGGCCTCGTTCTGCCTTTGCATCAACACCGTCAGGATCTCCGACATGGCCTTGGCCTGTCCGGCCGAGGTCACGCCACCCACCCCGACACGCCGCCCAAGACGCCACCACATCCCCGGCACCCAGACGCGCTGAAAGCGCCGGTTCAGGGTAAGGGTGAAACCGTGTGACGGTTTCAGCGCGAAGGCCCCCCGGCTGACGGTTCTGATCTCGGGAATCCGCGCCAGCACGCGCCCGTTGCTATCGCGCAGTTCGCTTTCCGTCAGTTCGATGCACAGCAGGGTGGCGCGGCGCAGATGTTCCGCCAGCACCAGCACGATCGCCCCGGCCAGCACCAGAACCAGCCGGATCCACAGTGCCATTCCGGGTGTTGCCAGCCCCAGATACGCCAGAAGCCCGCCCAGCGATACCAGCACTGCCAGCGCGAAGAGCCGGCGCGGCGGCGAGGGCGACAGTGAGATCAGCACCCGGTCGGCATCTTTCTTGTCGCCGTTCGGGCTGTTCCTTTCGCTCTTTCGGCCCGAGGGGGTGCCTTTCTGAATGTCCTTGTCCATTTTCCGCCTCTGTTTCCGTTCACGCCCCTTACCCTGCCCACGCCCGGAAATACAGGCCCATTCCTGCCCCGATCCTGCCCCGGCGGCGCACCGCTGCAGGGATCCCCGCCCCGGCTCCGTTTTTCATGCAATCCGGGCCGCATCATCACCGCCGACCGCCTTGCGGACCATATCCCAGTATATGCTTTCGACGCGGCTGCGCGACAGGCGCCCGCCCTCGCGATACCAGGTATTCACCCCGGTCAGCATGGCGATGATCGCCAGCGTTGCAAGCTTGGTATCCGGCACCCGGAAATCGCCGCTTTCCTGCCCTTGCCGCAGGATTGCTTCCAGCTGGTTCTCATAGGCCCGGCGCAGGGATTCGATCCGCTCGAAATTTTCGGGTGTGAGATTGCGAAGCTCCATATAGGCAATGAACACGGCATCGGGGCGCGCCAGGTGAAAGCGGATGTGAAACCGCACAAAGGCCTCAAGCTGCGCCATCGCGCCCTTTCCCTTTTCTGCCGCGGCCCAGGCCTGCAGAAGCTCTTCCAGGTGGGTCTTCATCAGATCGAACAGCAACGTCTGCTTGTCGGGGGTGTAAAGATAAAGCGCCCCCGCCTGCATGCCCACCTCGGCAGCGATCCGGCGCATCGACACTGCCGCATACCCCATACGGGCAAACAGCTTCTGCGCCGCGCTGCGCACCCGGGGGCCGGTGATCTGGGCATGTGATCCTGTCTTGCGGGCCATGCACCGGGTTTATATGAACGGATGTTCATCTCAAAGCGGCTTGTGATCTCCGCCCCTCCGCCTGTAATGAGAAAGGAACGGTTCGCATTACCGGAGGCCGAATGTTCCGCCACGTGAAAACCCTGCCGCTGATCGCCGCTCTCGCCCTTGCGGCAGCCAGTTGCAGCCGTTTTCCCGAACTCGAGCGCCGGATCAGCCCCGAAGCACGGGCCGCCGACTATCCGGCCCTGCTGCCGCTTGACGAAGCCCTGGCCGGAACCCGGACGCGGAACATCACGTCCGCTTCGGCCGAAACCCTGCTGGTGCGAGTTGCAGGGCTGAGGGCACAGGCCAGATATCTGCAACGGCCGGTTCTCAGCCGGGCCGATCGGACACGCCTGCAAGCCGCGATCCGGCGTCACCACCCCTGAACGGCGGCCGGCGGTTTCTGCCTGTTCTTTTTCCGCTGCCCGCTCCGCCGTTCGCGGCCCTGCGTGTCTTTGCGTTGCAAATGGCATGAATTCTGAGTAGAGAGCCGGGAAACCTGGCTGGGAACGGAGCCCCTGATGACCACCCCCTTGCGCCTTGGAATTGCCGGACTGGGAACCGTCGGCATCGGTGTCGTGAAGATCGTGCGCCGCAATGCCGCGCTGCTTGCCCTGCGCGCCGGCCGGACGATCGAGATCGTCGCCGTCTGCGCCCGCGACAAGGGAAAGGAGCGTGGTGTTTCCCTTGCTTCCTGTGCCTGGGAAGACGACCCGGTGGCACTGGCGCGCCGTTCCGACATTGATGTTTTCGTGGAACTGATGGGCGGCAGCGACGGCCCCGCAAAGGCGGCAACCGAAGCGGCGATCGAGGCAGGCAAGGATGTGGTTACCGCCAACAAGGCCATGCTGGCCCACCACGGGCAGGCACTGGCCGAAGCGGCCGAGGCCCGGGGCCACGTGATCCGCTTCGAGGCGGCGGTTGCCGGAGGCATTCCGGTGATGAAGGCCCTGACCGAAAGCCTTGCCGGAAACGAGATCACCCGCGTCATGGGGGTGATGAACGGCACCTGCAACTATATCCTTACCCGCATGCAGAACGCGGGGCTGCCCTATGAAGAGGTATTCGAAGAAGCCCGCCGGCTCGGCTATCTCGAAGCCGATCCCACGCTTGACGTGGGCGGCATCGACGCCGGGCACAAGCTGGCGCTTCTGGCCTCGGTTGCCTTCGGCACCCGGGTGTCCTTCGACGGGGTGCGCATCGAAGGGATCGAGCGCATCACAATCGAAGACATCCGCCGGGCCGCCGACATGGGCTTTCGCATCAAGCTTCTGGGCGTGGCACGGATGACGGCCCGCGGCCTTGAGCAGCGGATGTCGCCCTGCCTCGTGCCCGCCTCCAGCCCGCTGGGGCAGCTTGAGGGCGGCACCAACATGGTGGTGCTCGAAGGCGACAGCGTGGGCCAGATCGTGTTACGCGGCCCCGGTGCCGGCGAAGGCCCTACCGCCAGCGCGGTGATGAGCGACATCATCGATATTGCCCGCGGCACCCGTCTGCCCACCTTCGGCCAGCCCGCCACAACCCTGAAAACCGCAAGACCGGCCCGCGTTTCGGCCCCCGCCCCCTATTACCTGCGCATGAAGCTTCAGGACAAGCCGGGCGCCCTTGCCAGGATCGCCACGGTTCTGGGCGAGGCCGGCGTATCGATCGACAGGATGCGCCAGTACGGCCATGAGGATACCACCGCGCCGGTGCTTATTGTCACCCACAAGACCACACGCGATGCACTTGACAAGGCCCTGCCGGGGTTTTCCAGAACGGGGGTTCTGGCCGCACCGCCGGTAGCCTTGCGGATCGAAACCGTTTGACCCGCCGCATATACCGGCGCAAGTTTCCCGCATGGCCCGGTCGGGCCTGGCGGGCAGAGCGAGAACAAAGGAACGGAAATGGCACAGATCACCTCACAGGCTTCGGATTTTCAGGACCGCATGCTTTCCCTCGGCCTTGCACGGGTATCGGAAGCCGCCGCGCTGGCCTCGGCCCGGCTGATCGGTCGGGGCGACGAGAAGGCCGCCGATCAGGCCGCCGTGGATGCCATGCGCACCCAGCTCAACCTGCTTGATATCGCCGGTGTGGTGGTGATCGGCGAGGGCGAGCGCGACGAGGCCCCGATGCTGTTCATCGGTGAGGAGGTAGGCACCGGGAAAGGCCCCGGTGTGGACATCGCCCTTGACCCTCTTGAAGGCACCACACTGACGGCAAAGGACATGCCCAATGCCCTGGCCGTCATCGCCATGGGGCCGCGCGGCTCGATGCTGCATGCGCCCGATGTCTATATGGACAAGCTGGCGATCGGCCCCGGCTATGCGCCGGGAACGGTCAGCCTCGACATGTCGCCGGGCGAGCGCATCCACGCGCTGGCCAGGGCCAAGGGCTGCAAGCCGCAGGACATCATGGCCTGCATCCTCGAGCGGCCCCGCCACGAAGACCTGATTGCCGAGGTGCGCGAAACCGGCGCTGCGATCCGCCTGATTACCGATGGCGACGTGGCGGGCGTGATGCATTGCGCCGAGCCAGATGTAACGGGCATCGACATCTACATGGGATCGGGCGGAGCGCCCGAAGGCGTTCTGGCCGCGGCCGCGCTGAAATGCATGGGCGGGCAGATCTACGGCCGGCTTCTGTTTCGCAACGAAGACGAAAAGGTACGCGCGCGGCGGGTGGGGATCTCCGATCTCGACCGCATCTACAGCCGCGACGACATGGTCCGGGGCGACGTGATCTTCGCAGCAACCGGCGTCACCGACGGCTCGCTTCTGGCCGGAATCCGGCGCGAACCGGGTTTCCTGACAACGGAAACCCTGCTCATGCGGTCGAAAACCGGCTCGCGCCGGCGCATGACCTATCGCACACCGGTGGAATAGGAAACAGGCGATGGCCGCCGCACCGCCGTGCAATGTGCCGGAAACAGGCTCTGCCCTCTCTTCTCCCGCAGTGCAGCCATGAGCGATTTCCTGAATGTTGCGGCCTCGCTCTCCGGCCGGCGCTGGATCGGCCCGAGTGGCGACGAGATCCGCGCCGCCGAAGCACTGGCCCAGCAGAGCAGCCTGCCACCTGCCCTGTGCCGGGTGCTGGCACGGCGTGCGGTGCCCCCCGAACAGGCCGGGGAATTCCTGAACCCGACCCTGAAGAACCTGCTGCCCGATCCCCGCGCCCTGAAGGACATGGAACAGGCCTCCGAACGGTTTCTGAAGGCGCTTTCGAGGGGCGAAACCATCGCCATCTTCGCCGATTACGATGTGGATGGCGGGGCCGCTGCTGCACTGCTGATCGACTGGCTGCGGCAGATGGGGAAAGAGGCCAGCCTTTATGTTCCCGACCGGATCACCGAAGGTTACGGCCCCAACCCGGCAGCAATGAAAGATCTGGCGCAGGGGCACGATCTGATCGTCTGTGTCGATTGTGGCACGCTTGGCCACGAAGCGATCGCCGCAGCCGAAGGGGCGGATGTTCTGGTGCTCGATCATCACCTTGGCGGGGAAACCCTGCCGCCGGCGCTGGCGGTGGTGAACCCGAACCGCCAGGACGAAAGCGGCGATCTGCATTATCTGTGCGCCGCCGGGGTGGTGTTCCTGTTGCTGGTCGAACTGAACCGCAGGCTGCGCGAAACGGGCAGCGGCGGGCCCGATCTGATGGCGATGCTCGATCTGGTGGCTCTGGCAACGGTGGCCGATGTGGCGCCGCTTGTTGCTGCCAACCGGGCACTGGTGCGCCAGGGCCTGAAGGTAATGGCGCGCCGTCGGCGCCCCGGCCTGGTGGCGCTGTGCGACGCGGCCCGCCTCGACACTGCGCCCGAGGCCTATCATCTGGGCTTTGTACTCGGACCCCGGATAAATGCCGGCGGGCGCATCGGCAAGGCCGATCTGGGTGCGCGGCTGCTTGCAACTTCAGATCCGCACGAAGCGGCGGCGCTGGCCGAGCAGCTGGAACGGCTGAACCACGAGCGGCGCGAGGTCGAAACCGCGGTGCGGGCCGCGGCACTTGATCAGGCCCGTGCCAGAGGGCTTGAAGGGCCTCTGGCCTGGGCCGCGGGCGATGGCTGGCACCCAGGGGTGATCGGAATTGTTGCCGCCAGACTGAAAGAGGCCAGCAACCGCCCGGCGGTGGTAATCGGATTTGAAGGCGACGAGGGCAAGGGCTCGGGGCGTTCGGTCAACGGGGTGGACCTGGGCGCGGCAATCCAGCAGCTGAAGGCCGAGGGACTGCTCGTGAAAGGCGGCGGGCACAGGATGGCAGCCGGCCTTTCACTGACACGTGCGCAGCTTGAACCGGCGATGCAGCGGCTTGGCGAACTGCTTGCCCGGCAGGGATCGGGCCGGCTGGGGCCGGCCGACCTGCGGCTTGACGGGTTGCTGATGCCCCCGGCGGCAACCCCGGAACTGATCGAACAGATCGAAGCCGCCGGCCCCTTCGGCGCCGCCGCTCCTGCGCCCCGTTTCGCCTTTCCGGAAATGATGATCCACCACGCAAGGCGCGTGGGTGACACGCACCTGAAGCTCAGCTTTGGCGATGCTTCCGGCACGGGCCCACGTATCGATGCCATATGTTTCGGCGCCTTCGACGGCCCGCTCGGGGCGGCATTGCTGAACCACGCAGACGTGCGCTTCCACCTTGCCGGCCGGCTTGAAATCAATACCTGGGGCGGCCGCCGCCGCGTCCAGCTGCGGCTGGAAGATGCGGCAACTGCCTGAAAAATCTGCCGCAAAAAAATGCCTCGGGCATGAAAAATCTGCTTGCACGACGGGCTGCTTTTGCCTAGATACCGGCCACGGCACTGGCCCGTTCGTCTATCGGTTAGGACGCCAGGTTTTCAACCTGGAAAGAGGGGTTCGATTCCCCTACGGGCTGCCATCCATTCCCCCGAAGAACATTGCAGCGCAGCATAATGCAAGGCCGGCGCATGCCCGGCAGCCGCTCTGCCGAAGGGATGGCAGTGCAAAACGGGCGAATGACAACGGGAAATACCCGCCTGCGTCATGCAGGCGTATCCGACGGCAAAAGCGTCCGAAGCGGGCGCTGTCTGGTTCGGTTTTGTGCGCGCTCATAAAGTCCGGATGTGAACCCGCTCTTCTTCCCTGGCCCGGAGCGGCGCGAACGTTGCCGCTTGCGCAAACTGCCTTCAGGCCGCCCGGCGGGCAGAAGCGGGAAAGCGGCGCTCAGTCCTCGCAGGCTTCGCAGCCGGTATCGATGAACCATCCGCCCGGGCCGGCGATTTCGTCCGGCAGCACAAGGATCATGGCTTCGCGAATGGCGAACAAAGTCAGAAAGCTCATAGCCAACTGAAAGAATGTTACATCAAAGATCCAGTTCATGGGACTCACCTTGTTCCTTCCCCCGCATGCTGTTTCACAGGAGAACAAGGCCAAAAAATGACAGAACCGGGACAAAATAATTAATCGTTAACGGATGCATTCCCCGGAACGGCCCGGGCAGGATCTTTCGAACGGTGGCGTGACGCGCGGCCGGTGCCCGGACTCAGGCCTGCAGAGACGACCGGCGGCCCGCTGACGGGGGCCGCGCGGAACGCTGTTCAGGCAGATCTGCAGAAAATACCGTATGGCAGGCACGCCCCCTGTGCTTCGACGCATAAAGGGCAATATCGGCATCGCGCATCATCTCTTCCTTCTGCGGCTGCTCGTAACGATCCGAAACCGTGGTGCCGATACTGGCCGAAATCCGGCATGGTCTTCCCTTGTAAAGGATCGGTTCTTCCAGACGCCTGATGATCCGCCGCGCCAGGCTGTCGAGATCACGTTCATCGGTGCTTTCGCCGATCAGCAGGATGAATTCATCGCCACCGACCCGCGCAACCAGATCCTCTTGGCGGGTTTCATCGCGCAGCACCTGCGCCACATGCTGCAGCACGTGGTCGCCGGCAGCATGACCGAGCGTATCGTTCACATCCTTGAAATAATCGAGATCGATCTGCATGAGGGCAAAGCGCCGCCCCCCTTCGATGCAGCGTTCAAGCACATGATCAGCGGCGCGCCGGTTTTTCAGGCCGGTCAGCGTATCGGTGAAGGCCTGTTCCTCGGCAGCGATACGCGCGCTCTGCAGCCTGGCATTCAAACGTCGCGAAGCCTCCATTGCAGCCGATTTCGCCTCGAACAGGAACAGCATCTCGACAGCCAGATCGGTTGGCGCGAAATCCGAGGCATTGAGGTTGAACTGCGCCACCGCCTCGACAATCGCAATACCGAAGGAAAGATTGATCAGAATACCCCCCCCGGCCAGCGGCACGGCAACCCCTTTCAGAGAAACCCGACGCTTGCGACCAAGGGACAGATGCAGCTTTGCCCCGGCGACATGGGCAAGATCTGCAACCGTCTTGATTCCGCAGGGGCGCCGGAAACCGAAGAGACCGAAGAGATCCGCGCCGATGATCTCCCCGTCGGGAAACAGCTTGAGAATTGTCTCCCCGGCATGGGTGATCGTGCCTTGGCTGTCGGCAATCACGTGCATCGGCAGCAACAGCGAAAGCGCCCCCTGGTCCAGGCCGGCAAGATCGTTCAGACAAGCGCCATCCATTACCCGCCCTTCCTATCGCATTGCATGCGCCAATCCCTGAGCAAGGTTGAATTCCCGGCCTTCCGAAAAATCATCCTCAAGCAGGCGGATGGCAATCCGTTCGCAACAGCCCTCGGCCCCCCTGTGTTCCAGGTAGGCCAGCGCTCCGTAATCGTCGGCCATGGCCCGCAGGATGCCGATCATCACATGGCCGAAGCCCGGATGCCGCCATCGGCAATAGAGGGTAAAATCGCCAGTGGCGCGATAGCCCACCAGCTCCAGTTGCGGCAGCTCAAGATCGGGAACCGCGAGACGGGCACGATCATGCAGATCATCAAGCGAATGCAGGAATTCGACGAATGTCACCCCGCAGAAGCGCAGCAGGCGGCGTGGCGCGGGCTGTTTGGGATTGGTAACGAGATAGGTGCCGAGATCTTCCATCAGCATCTCGCGCGGGCGCAGCAGGCGCTGTGCCGCAGCATCGAGCACCGCATGGGTCAGCGTGTCATCATATTCGAGCATTGCCTCGAACTGATCGAAGCCCAGACCGGCTGCGCACACCACATCAGCCCAGACATCGGCGCCGTAGGTATCGCAGATGAAACACTGGATCGACCGATTGATCAGGCCGTGCATGGCTTCCTTTCCTTGCGCTTTGCACAGTCCTACCGGGGCCTGATTAACAAAAACCCAATTTTCCGGGAACAATCCGTAAAATGCGGTCTTTCGGCCTGATGCGGCCGGGCATTCTCAGGTGCCGTGTGCCGCGAGCCAGTCCGGCAGATGCCCGATATCGGGAAGCACCGCCTCGGCAAGCGGGGCAAGTTCGGCCTCGGCAGCCGGGCCCGTCAGCACCGCTACCGGGGTCATGCCGGCCGCCCGCCCGGCCAGCAGATCATGGCGGCTGTCGCCAACCATCACCGTGCGCGCCGGTGCCACGCCGGTTTCGCGCACGAACGCCAGCAGCATTCCCGGATCGGGCTTGCCGCCATGGCCGCTGTCATGGCCGGCAATGAAATCGAACAGCCCCGCCACGCCGGCCCTTTCAAGATGGGCGCGCGCGGAAGCCTCGCTGTCATTGGTGGCCACCCCCAGAACGAGCCCGCGCTGCCTGAACCCGCCAAGCAGCGGCAAGAGCGGCACCGCCGCCACCGGCGATACCGAGAGCGTCGCGGCATCGAAGCGGGCAAGCAGCTCTCCGGCTTCGGCTGCAGACATGTGTCGCCCCAGTTCATGAGCGATCTCTTCATTGGTGCCGGCCACCACGATCGAATCCGGTGTGAACCTTGCACTGTCGCAATCATAACCGATCGCCGCACCAAGAGCGCGCGCACGGGCCGTATCGCCTCTGCTGACCCTGCTCAGGAAACCCTGTGTCCACTCTCCCCAGGTGGCGTGGAAATCGAACAGGGTTCCATCCTTGTCGAACAGGATCGCCTGATAGGCCATGAGATCATCTTCCTGTGCTTCAGCCCTGTGGCCGGGGCCGGTGCTCAAGCCGGGTGGCACGGGCGACCGCACCCGTTCCGGCTGCATCTGGCCCGAAATGACGGCGCTTGGCAATGTGAGAATACGAAACATCCGGGAAAGGACATTGACAGGCCCGGACATTTGATTGACATTGTCAATCATGGCGGACCCGGCCCCATATCGCCTGCATCAGTCCCTTGGCTATCAGCTTTCGCTTACCGCCCGGGTCATGGAGCGCGGCTTCGAAGAGGGGCTGCGCCGGCTGGATTTGAGCCGTATCTCGTGGTGCGTGCTGCTGGCCGTGGGAACGGAGGGGCTTTCACAACCCTCCGGGATTGCCGATTTCATCGGCATCGACCGCACCGCCACCTCGCGCACATTGCGCCGGATGGAAAGCGAAGGGCTGATCACCCGCACGGGCGGCAAGAGCGACCGGCGCACCACCCGCGTTTCCCTTACCGCGCTCGGCCGGCAACGTCTGGAACAGGCCACCCCCCTGGCCCGCGCCAATGCCGCCCGCTTCGCCGCCCGGCTGAGCCACAGCGAACATGCCGAACTTGTCCGTCTTCTGAAACGCCTGCGCGCGGGGGAGGATACCCCCCTGTCCGGGCTGTAGCCAGGGCATGCACAAGCCCTTTTCATATCGCCGGCGCCCTTTTCACCTTGGCCCCTATCCGCTGGAAAGGCTGCGCCGCACCACCCGCCCCGAAGGGCTTGATTCATTGCCACCGATGGCGGGCATATCCTTTCGCCGCCCCGAGAGCCCCGCAAGCATCGTCAATGCCATGCAAAGCTATCAGGCGATGCTGGATGCCACCCGCGAAGGGCTGGTGAAACGGGAGAAAGCGCAAATCCCGGAGGATCCGCACGAACGTGCCAGGCACCTGAAATCATTTGGTTATTACTGCGATGCCGCAATGGTGGCAACCTGTCGGACCGGCACAGGCGACTGGCTGGAAACTCCGCTCGGGAATCCCGATGTCTCCCGCCTTTCCCGGCGGCTCGAAACCATGCAGCCGAGAACACTTGCCGCCGGGGTGGACGTGATCATGGCCGGCCTCAGGGAAGCCCTGCGCACACCCCCCGCCGACTGCTGCCACCATACCCATGCGCTGGTGCTTCTTTACGATCATCCGCGCGATCCCCTCCCGGACGAGGAAGGCGCACAATGGATCCTTGACGCACAGGCCCAACGCGCCTGCCTGCGCGCTGCCGAAACGGCCGTCACCCTGGCTCATTACATTCGCCTGCTGGGTCACGAAGCCCGCGCTCATTCCATGGCCGCAAGCGATGTGCATCTGGTCCGCCTTGCGGTGCGCAGCGGACTTGCCGCAACGGAAGGCCGCGAAGCCGTCAACCCCTTCGTGGGCCGCCGCTTCGGCCTGGCGGCTGTCACCACCACCCTTGAAATCGCGCCCGACAGGCCCATCATCCCCGGCCAGCGTGCGCCCCTGTCCTATCGCACCGGCCTTGGCCGCCATGCCGCCAGTGCCCGGCGGCGCGATCCCTTCGCCCGGCGCCGTTTCTGCGACGGCCCCCACCCGTTCGAACGCCTGAAGCGGGTTGAAAGCCCTACCACCTATATCGATGAACCGAACGTGGCCCGGGTGCCCAAGCGCTCGAACATGTTCGCCCGCGCCCTGTTCGGCGATCTTGGACCCGCCACGCAGGAAGCCAGCCGCAACGGCAACTATGTGCGCAAATCGGCCGCCGCCTTCGCCTTTCGCCCCACCCTTGGTGCCTTCATCCTGCTGCAGGACGGCAAGCCGGCCCCCGCCCGCGCGCCGGACACCGAAGACCCCGCGCGCAATGCCGCCAACATCAAGGCCGCGCTCTACTGGCTTGGGGCCGATGCGGTAGGGCTGTCGCGCTGCCCCGACTGGGCCTATTACAGCCACGACGCGGCAGGCAATCCGATCACCCCCTATCACGATCAGGCGATCTCGATCATCATCGATCAGGGCCACGAAACCATGGAGGGCGCCTCGGGGGACGACTGGATCGGCTGTGCACAATCCATGCGCGCCTATCTGCGCTTTTCACTGATCGGCGGGGTGCTGGCCGATCACCTGCGCAATCTGGGCTACGGCGCGCGGGTGCATTCGGTGATGGATGACGAGGTGCTCAACCCCCCGCTTCTGCTGCTGTCGGGGCTGGGCGAGGTCAGCCGCATCGGCGAGGTGATCCTCAACCCCTTTCTCGGGCCTCGCCTGAAATCGGGCGTTATCACCACCGACATGCCCCTCGCCCATGACAAACCCCTGGACTTCGGCCTGCAGCGCTTTTGCGAATCCTGCAACAAATGTGCGCGCGAATGCCCCTCGGGCGCGATCACCGCCGGGCCGAAGCGCATGTTCAACGGCTACGAGATCTGGAAGAGCGACAGCCAGAAATGCACCACCTACCGCGTGGGCCAGAAGGGCGGCGCCATGTGCGGGCGCTGCATGAAGACCTGCCCGTGGAACCTTGAAGGCCTGTTTTCCGAGGCCCCCTTCCGCTGGCTTGCCATGAAGGCCCCGGCGCTTGCCCGCCCGCTGGCAAGGCTTGACGACATGCTGGGCAACGGCAACATCAACCCGGTGAAGAAGTGGTGGTGGGATCTGGAAATGGCAGACGAGGGCCCCTATGCCCCCCCACGCGAAAAGACCAATGCCCGCCGGATCCAGCCCGGACTGAAGCTCAGACCCGAGGATCAGACGCTTGCCGTCTATCCCGCACCCCTGGCGCCGCCACCCTGGCCCTGGCCCTTCCCGATGGACCGCGAAGCCGGCATCCGCGCCTGGCACGGGATGATCAGCGCCGAAGAACACCGGCGTCGGCGCGCCGCCGGACTGCCGACCGAACATGTCTATACCGCCGACCGGGGCGAAAGCCCGGTTCTGCAGGTGGTTATCTCCGGCACCGAAACCCTTGGCGAACGGGTGAAGCTCTATGAATTCGCCCGCCCCGACGGCGCCTCCCTGCCTGTATTCACGGCCGGAGCGCATGTGGATGTGGTGGTGGCCCCCGAGTTCTTTCGTCAGTATTCGCTGATGGGCGACCCCGCCGACCGTTCGAAATACGTGATTGCGGTCTTGCGCGAGGATGAGGGGCGCGGGGGATCACGGCTCATGCACCGGATCTTCGAGAAGGGGAGGCGCGTGTTCATCTCGCAGCCGATCAACCACTTTCCGCTGGAGGAGAACGCCCCGTTCAGCTGGCTCATGGGCGGGGGGATCGGGATTACCCCGATGATCGCCATGGCACATCGCCTGCATGCGCTCGGGCGCGATTTCGCCTTGCATTACTCGGCCCCGACCCGGCAGCAGGCCGCCTTCCTGAAAAGGCTTTCCGCCATGCCCTGGGCTGACCGGGTGCACCTTCACATCACCGCCGAGGGCACCCGCGCCGACTTTTCCGCAATCCTGCACCAGCGCACCGGCGGGCATGTCTATGCCTGCGGGCCCGATGGCTATATGCAGGCGGTGCTTGACGCCGCCGCCGGCGCGGGCTTCCCCGAAGAGGCGATGCATCGGGAATATTTCACGCCTCCCGCCACGCCCGCATATGAAAACCACCCCTTTATCCTGCGCCTTGTCCGTTCAGGGCGCGAAATCGCCGTGCCGGCGGATCAGAGCGCCACCCAGGCCCTTGCCGCAGCGGGGGTGCATGTGGACATGAAATGCGCCGACGGCCTGTGTGGCGTTTGCGCCTGCAGGCTGGTTTCGGGCGAGGCAGAACACCGCGATTTCGTGCTCTCCAACGCCGAGCGGCGCGAAAGGATCATTCTCTGCCAGTCCCGCGCGGCAAGGGCCGGTGATGTGCTCGTGATCGATCTCTGATATTCCTGGGGCGCGCAGGGTTTCGGGGCAGGGGCGATCTTTTCATGTCCAGTTCGCCAGCCGCCCTCCCGGCAGGGCCTGCCGCGCCCGCATCAGCGCATCGCGCGGCAGATCAAGCGCATCACAGCAGGCAATGACCCAGGCATCGTCCACCAGAAGGAAATCAAGGACCGATCCCAGGAACTCGGGATCTTCTGCGCGGCTGCGCATGTCTTCTGCCGAGGCTCCGGTAGCCCCCATGAAGACAGGCAGCAGGTCTTCGTTTCCCGCCAGCCATGCCAACGCCTGCAACGCGTGGATTTCCGCCTGTTCACGCTTCATTGTCCGTTCCTCATCTGTGATCGAAAGGAATTCTTAACCAATCTCACCAATGAATGAGTAACAACAGGACAATTTTACCGTTTTGACGAGGAAACATGGCCGGGCGCATCCTGATAGCCGATGATGTGACAACCAACCGCATCATCCTGAAAGTAAAGCTTTCTTCCGCCTGTTACGATGTGTTGCAGGCGGAAAGCGGCGCCGACGCACTGGCTCTGGCCCGGCGTGAGAAGCCGGATCTGATTCTGCTTGATCTGATGATGTCCGGCATGAACGGGATCGAAGTCTGCCGGCGGCTCAAGGCCTGTTCCGCTACCGACGACATCCCGGTGATCATCATCACCGCAGTTCACGACGAACAGCTCAAGCTCAGGGCACTGCGGGCCGGCGCCGATGACTTCCTGACGAAACCGGTCAGCGAAGCACTGTTGCTGGCGCGGGTGCGCAACCTGCTGCGGACGCGGGATACCAACGATGAACTGCGTCTGCATGACGGGACCGAACCCCGGATGACCGAACAGGAACTGGGCTTTGCCGAACCGATGGCGGGGTTCGCCCGCCCCTGCAACATCGTGCTGGTTGCAAGATCGGAGGAAATCGCGCGGCAGTGGCAGCAAGGGCTGAAGGGCAGGATCGCCGGAGAGATCAGGATCGTGCCCCGCAGCGCGGCGCTGACCGTTACCGACAGCGACCCGGCACCCGACATCTTCGTGCTCGAAGGCGGCACCGGCACCGCCGACGACGGGATTTACCTGATCAGCGAACTGCGCAGCCGCGCCCACACCCGCCACGCGGCAATCATCGTGATTCTTCCGGCCCCGGATCCCGGCAGGGAAAGCCACGAACCCTGGGCCGCGACAGCGCTTGATCTCGGTGCCTGCGATATCCTGAGCAACGGTTTCGGGGCCGAGGAACTGGCCTTGCGGCTCGAACGCCAGATCGCGCGAAAGCACAGGGCCGACCAGTTGCGCGAAACCCTGCGCAACGGTCTGCGCCTGGCGGTCACCGATCCGCTGACCGGCCTGCACAACCGCCGCTATGCCATGGCCCGGCTGGCCCGCATCGCCCGGCAGGCGCATGATACCGACAGCCCCTTCGCCCTGATGCTGCTTGATCTTGACCGCTTCAAGATGGTGAATGACATCCACGGTCACAGCGCCGGCGATGCCGTCTTGCGGGAAGTGGCCTGCCGGCTGCGGCAGGGTATCCGGCGGGTTGACCTGCTGGCCCGGATCGGCGGCGAGGAATTTCTGGTCGTCATGCCCGATACCGATCTTGGCACGGCTCGGAAAACGGCCGAACGGCTGCGCCGCCGCATCGTCGAACAACCGGTCCGCATTCCTGCCGATGGTCAGGAACTGTTCGTCAGTCTCAGCATCGGGGTTGCGCTCGGGGGCGGGCGCGAACACGATCTTTCTGTCACGGAAGTGATGGAGCAGGCCGATCGCGCCCTCTATGCTGCGAAATCCGATGGCCGCAACCAGGTGAATATCGGCCGCTCGGCCGCCTGAGGCACCTGACATTGCCGCTCGGCATTCCTTCTCTCTGCCCCTTTTCCCGCTGCCGCCATGGCAGGTTTCCCTCCGGCCCCGGATGCGGCCATCTGGCCCGGCGACAGGAAGGGGTCCCGATGTTAAAGGAATGCACACGAAGGAATTTCGAGGCGCGAGATGCACCGATACCATCAGCAAGACATGCTGCCCCCGGGCCACCCCGCGGGCGCGGACGAAGCATTTCTCCAGGAACGCCCGCTCAGGCAGGCCATATTCAGGGGACTGCGGCGCAAATGTCCGGCCTGCGGCGCAGGCCCCCTGTTGCGCGGCTACCTGAAGGTGCACGAACAATGCCCGGTCTGCGAAGAGGATTACACCCACCAGCGCGCCGATGACGGCCCGGCCTATCTCACGATCCTGATCGTCGGCCATCTGATGGCACCGGCCCTGTTCTGGGCCTTTGTCACCTACCGTCCCGATCCGGTAGTGCTGACCAGCATATTTCTGGTTGGTGTGGTGGCACTTTCGCTTTACCTTCTGCCAAGGCTGAAAGGCATGTTCGTTGCCATCCAGTGGGCAAAGCGCATGCACGGATTCGGCTCCGAGGGCTGACTGGACACGGCCCCGCTGACACCGGAAAGGGGCGGCCTGCATGAACAATCCGGCAATACGTGATGCGGCTTCGCTCATCCTGCTGCGCGATGCGGCTGGCGGCTCTCCCAGGGTGCTGATGGGGCAGCGCGGCGCACGCGCAGCCTTCATGCCCAACAAGTTCGTCTTTCCGGGCGGTGCGGTCGATCCGGCCGATTCCGCAGTGCCTCTTGCCGCCCCCCTGTCCGCGCCCTGCCGCAGCCGGCTGGCCCGGGAAGCACCGGTCGGTCTGCCCGATGCGCTGATCGCGGCCGCCATCCGCGAATTGTGGGAGGAAACCGGGCTGGTGCTCGGAGAGGCAGGCAGATGGCCGCTGCCCCCCCCGCCCGGCTGGCGCAGCTATGCGGCCACGGGGCACCGGCCCGCGGGCAGGGATCTGCGCTTCGTGTTTCGCGCAATAACCCCGCCCGGACGCCCGCGCCGCTTTGACGCGCGCTTCTTTCTGGCCGATGCGGCAACCCTGCGCAGCGACCCCGACGATTTTTCACGCGCCAGCGACGAACTTTCGCATCTGCAGTGGATCCCGCTTGATCGTGTCCGTGAATTCGACCTGCCCTTCATCACCCAGGTGGTGCTGGCGGAAATCGCCGAAATGCTGCGCGAAGGGCTGTATGTTCCCCGCGCTGTGCCTTTCTTTCGCAACAACGATGAAGAAAGCCTGTTTCTGCGGCTCGGCGGCGAAGGAGACCTCAGAGCGCGAGAATGAGCAGCAGGATCGACAGCACGATCAGCCCCATGGCCACCAGCTCGCGCGGGCTTGAGCGTTCGCGAAACACGAAGCGGGTGGCCAGATAGCTGAATACCAGCTCGATCTGGCCAAGGGCCTTTACATAAGCCGCGCTCTGAAGGGAGAAGGCCAGAAACCAGCCGGTAGTGCCCAGGATGCTGGCCAGCCCCACCAGGCCGGTTACCCGCCAGTGGCGCAGGACACGGCCGATTTCTCCGGGCTGGCGCAGGCCAAGCCACAACCCGAGGATCAGACTTTGAAATGCAGTCACGCACAGCACGGAAAACACCGCCCGCAGAAACAGATCGCCCCCTGAAAGCGAAAGCAGAGCGCCGCGAAAATTAACCGCCGAAACCGCAAACAGCAGCCCTGCTCCAAGCCCCAGCAGCGAGGCCCGGTCAAGCAGTTGCGAAATTCCGGTTCCGAAGGCCGCGGTTGGCGTTACCGACAGCAGCAACACCCCGGCCAGCCCTGCCAGGATGGCGAATATCCCCATTCCCGAGACGGCTTCGCCCAGAATCAGATAGCCGGCAACGGCCGCCAGCACCACTTCGGTTTTCTTGAAGGTGATGCCAACGGCGAAATTGCGCGCCCCGAACAGCGCCACCACACAGAGCGTGGCCAACAGCTGGGCGATGGCACCGATCCCTCCGTGGATGAGGAACCCCGCATTCATCTCCGGCAGCGCAGAGCCCCCCGCCACCAGCCGGACCGCAATCACCAGCCCCGCAAGCGGCGCGGCGAAAAGCGAACGCGCAAAGGTGGCTCCGGCCGCGCTGAGCCGCGTTGCCTGAAGGTGCTTTTGCAGCATGAAGCGCAGGTTCTGCACGAAGGCCGCGCCGATGGTGACCGGGATCCACAACTCCATGCGACCGTTTCTGCAGGATGCGCGGAAGAAAGTCGAGACAGGCCGCGGCGGGTGCCCCTCAGTCTTCGGGGCGCGGCGGCGCGGCGGAAGCGGCCTGCTGCGCCTGCCCTACAGCGCGCCCCACCCCGGGCGGGCGCGGCAGCCGGGCATGGGCCGCGGCGATGCTGCTCAGCCGGGCCAGCACATGCGGTGCCGGCAGACAGGCCCTGCGGCTTGCAAGGCCGACATGAATCAGCATGTGTTCTCCCGTGGCCAGAAGCCTTTTGCCCGCATACATCTGGTGGAACAGGTGCATCTTCTTGCCCTCGCCGGCAAGGCACAGGGTGTCCACCCTGATCTCGGTGCCGGCGTGCACCTCGCCGAGATGGCGCAGATGGCTTTCAACGGTGAAATAGCTGCCCCCCGCCGCAACATATGCCGCATCCACCCCGATGATCTCCAGGAAACGGTCACTGGCATCGCTGAACACCTGAAGATAACGCGCCTCGTTCATGTGGCCGTTGTAATCGGTCCAGGCATCGGGAACACGGCGGCGCTGTGTCTCGATCGGGGTTGGGCCGATGTTGAGGGTTCCTGCGGTCATGCTGCGTTTCGTTTTCTTCCTGTCAGTCGATGCAGAGCGTCACGGGCATGCCGTTCTCGGCCAGAATCTCGTGGCAGCCGAACAACGGCCTGATCGGTGCGCAACTGCGGCTGCGCGCCAGGCACAGGCCTTCGCAATCGTCTGCCTCGCGGCAGGCCTTGCCCGCATCCCGCGTCTTTTCAAAGCACACATGGGTACCAGCCAGCCCGCCCCTGGCAACCCAGCCGCCGCGGCGCTCGCAGGCGGCCTTTTCGCGTTCGAACCTTTCGGGATCGAAACCCGAAAGATCGGGCGGGCCGGCTGCCTTGTCTTCGGGCTGGCAGGCCGCCAGTATCGACACCAGAAGCAGCGCCAGAAGCGCCATTGCCCTGGCGGGCCCCCGGTTGGGCAAAGCTGATGCGGGTCTGGTCGCGGACATGGTTTCAATACGGCATCGGGTGGGCCTTGTGAACTGCGGCGATCTCGTCGAGAATTTCTCGGGAAAGCTTCAGGCCGGCGCTCGACAAGGCGGTTTCCACATGCGCCGGTTTCGTGGCGCCAAAGATTGTCGATACCCTGAAGGGCCGGCTCTGCAGCCAGGCCAGCGCCATCTGCGGCAGGCCCATGCCGTGACGTTCCGCGATTTCACGATACCCGGCGATCGCCGGCCACACGCGGGCAGTGACACGCCCGCCGAGATCGGGGTTGATGGCCCGCCGCGAACCCGGCGGCACCACATCGGGCGCATATTTGCCGCTGAGCAGCCCCGCAGCCAGCGGCGAATAGGCCAGCAGGGTGATATCTTCGTTGTGGGCAAGCTCGGCAAGATCGGTATCGAACAGCCGGCAAAGCAGAGAATATTCGTTCTGGATCGAGGCCATGCGCGGCCCGCCGGTTTCTTCGGCAACGCGCAGCCACATGGCTGTGCCCCAGGCGCTTTCGTTGCTCAGCCCCACATGGCGGATGTGCCCGAGATCGATCTGGCGCTGCAGTTCGCCCAGCACCTCCTGCATGTGGGCCACGGTTTCGGTCCGGTTCTGACCCGAAGGATCGAAGCTCCAGTTCTGGCGGAAATGATACGATCCCCGATCGGGCCAGTGCAGCTGGTAGAGATCGATGCAATCCGTCCGGAGACGCTTCAGGGATCCTTCCACCGCCTCGCGAATGGCCGCCGCCGAAATGCCCGCGCCACCGCGCACGAAACCGCCATTGGCACCGGTGATCTTGGTGGCCAGGATCACATCGCTCCGCCGACCGGTGCGGGCGAACCATTCGCCGATGATGCTTTCCGTCTTTCCCACGTTTCCGGCCGCCACGGGATTGACGGGATACATCTCGGCGGTGTCGATGAAGTTGATACCGTGATCGAGCGCCAGGTCGATCTGGGCGTGGGCCTCTTCAAGGGTGTTCTGGGTGCCCCATGTCATCGAGCCGAGGCAAAGCTCGCTTACCTTCAGGCCCGTGCGGCCCAGCGGAATGTTGCGCAAATCCTGCTCTCCCTCGCTTTGCAGACGCCGGACATCGGGGCCAGCGCCTGCACGGATCCGTTTTCCGAAGTCATGCCTGCGGTGTGCAGCAGTGCCGTGCAGCGGCCCTGCATTGCCGAAGCTCCGGGGCCTCAGGGCCGCACATAGGCATAGCCCTGTTCCTGCAGTTCGACAAGACGCACCACCCCCGAAGGCACCACCTGCACCTCTTCCATGATGGGCACCTCATGGCCAAGCTTCCGGCTCATCTTGCGCCGGGTATTGCCACAGGCTGAAAAGGAAAGGTTTTCGATTTCCAGCGAAAGGGTCTTGATACGATCCTCGACCGGGCTCTTGTCGGGGATGAACATGTTGAGCCCCGGCCCATAGGCCACCACTTCGATCACCACCTCATCACCGACGGAATCATAGTATTTCCTGATGTTCCGAACGTTGTTCAGTGCCATGTTCATCACCTGGGGGTCGTTCTGATTCACGTGAATGGCAATGTGATGCGTCTTGCCTTCCGTCCGGGCCGGCAGGCTGGTGACGAGCACCCCCGCCAGGGCCACGATCAGTGCCGCACCGATGCTGCGAATGGTCTTCATTTGCATTTCCTCCTGTTCTGCCATGTGCCAGCATACACGAATGCTTCGCGCCACAAACAGATATCCTGCGCCCGGCGCCCATTTCACCACTGGAACGCCCTGCCCCCATGCTGTAAAGCCAGCCCGAACACAGCAGGAAAACCCATGGCACGCATTCTGATTACCTCCGCCCTTCCCTATATCAACGGGGTCAAGCACCTCGGCAATCTGGTGGGCAGCCAGCTTCCGGCCGATCTCTGCGCACGCTACATGCGCGCGCGCGGGCACGAGGTGATGTTCGTCTGCGCCACCGACGAACACGGCACCCCCGCCGAACTGGCCGCCGCCGGTGCCGGCAAGCCGGTTGCCGAATATTGCGACGAGATGCACGAGGTGCAGGCCGGGCTGGCACGCGGCTTTTGCCTTTCCTTCGATCACTTCGGGCGCTCATCGAGCCCCGAAAACCACGCCCTCACCCAGCATCTGGCGGTGAAGCTGTGGGAAAACGGGCTGATCGAGATCCGCACCGAACGTCAGATGTATTCGCAGGCCGATGGCCGCTTCCTGCCCGATCGCTATGTGGAAGGGATCTGCCCCGAATGCGGCTATGAACGCGCCCGCGGCGATCAGTGCGAAAACTGCACCCGCCAGCTTGAACCCACCGAACTGATCGCCCCGCGCTCGGCCATTTCCGGCGCGACCGATCTGGAACTGCGCGAAACGAAGCACCTCTATCTGCTGCAATCGAAACTGCGCGAACGCCTGCGTGCATGGATCGACAGCAAGACCGACTGGCCCGTTCTCACCACCTCGATCGCAAGAAAATGGCTGGACGATGGCGAAGGCCTGCAGGACCGCGGCATCACCCGCGATCTTTCATGGGGCATACCGGCCCAGTTTCCCGGCGCTCCCTGGGAAGGCATGGAGGGCAAGGTGTTCTATGTCTGGTTCGATGCCCCCATCGAATATATCGCCGCCACCGCCGAATGGGCCCATGCCGGCGGACACGGCGACGAATCCTGGCGGCGCTGGTGGCGCACGGACGAAGGGGCGCAGGATGTGCGCTATATCCAGTTCATGGGCAAGGACAACGTGCCCTTTCACACGCTTTCCTTTCCCGCCACGCTGATGGGTTCGGGCGAACCGTGGAAGCTTGTCGATTACATCAAGAGCTTCAACTACCTCAATTATGACGGCGGCCAGTTTTCCACCAGCCAGGGGCGTGGGGTGTTCATGGACCAGGCCCTTTCGATCCTGCCGGCCGACTACTGGCGCTGGTGGCTTCTCAGCCACGTGCCCGAAACCTCGGACAGCGAATTCACCTGGGAAAACTTCCAGGCCAGCGTCAACAAGGATCTGGCCGACGTGCTGGGCAATTTCGTTTCCCGCGTCACCAAGTTCTGCCGTGCACGCTTTGGCGAGGCCGTGCCCGGGGGCGGCGAATGGGGGGCGACGGAAGAGGCACTGTTCCAGGAGCTTTCCTGCCGGCTTGCCAGCTATGAAGGCCACATGGATGCAATGGAAATCCGCAAGGCCGCGCAGGAACTGCGCGCGCTCTGGGCCGCCGGCAACGAATATCTGCAATCCGCCGCGCCCTGGGCGGCATACAAGGAAGATCCGGCGCGCGCCGCCGCGATCATCCGCCTTGCGCTCAATCTCATCCCCTTCTACGCGGTGCTTTCCGCACCCTTCATCCCCAATGCGGCCGAAGCCCTGCAGGAGGCCATGAAAGCCGAAGGCACCCCCTGGCCCGAGGATCTGCGCACCGCACTTTCAGCCCTGCCGCCGGATCACGAATTCAGCGTGCCCGGGGTGCTGTTTGCCAAGATCAGCGACGAAAGCCGCGAAGAATGGCAACAGGCATTCGCCGGCCGGCGCTGACGGCCGGCGGGCGATTTTCTGCTGCCCCGCCATGGCAAAACGGCACAAACATCCTTTCAGCCGTCGCCCCTGCCGCCACCTATCCTGCCGTCCACTTGCTCAGGTCTTGCCCCCTTGCAATGCCCTGACCGGCGAAACATGCAGAATGCCGCTCTGCCCCGGCTGGACTTCGGCCTCGACCCCGTAAACCTGCCGCAGGATTTCGGGGTTCAGCACCTTGTCCGGCGCGCCATCGGCACAGATCAGCCCGCCATTCAGGAACACGATCCGGTCGGCAAAGCGCGCCGCCAGTGAAAGATCGTGCATCGCCGCCATGGCGATCATGCCGCTGTCGGCACAGGTGGTGCGGATATGGTCCAGCACGATCAGCTGATGGCGCAGATCCAGCGCCGCCGTGGGTTCGTCCAGCAGCAGCACCTTTGGCGCCCGAAACAGAGATTGCGCCAGAAACACCAGCTGGCGTTGCCCGCCGCTGATGGCGCCGATGGGGCGGTCCTGCAAGTCCTCCAGATGGAACCGCGCCAGTGCCGCGACCGCCTGCGCGCGGATGTCATCGCCAATGCGCATCCCCAGCGATTGCAAACGGCCCAGCAGCACCACCTCCAGCACCGTCAGCGAACTTTGCGCGCCGGTGTCCTGCGGCATATAGGCGATGGTTTTCAGCCTTTCGCCCTGGTTCAGAACCTGCCCGCCCAATACCGTCTGCCCGCTGGCGGGGATCAACCCCGCGACAGATTTCAACAGGGTGGATTTGCCGGTGCCATTGGGCCCGACAAGGGCGGTGAACGTGCCCGCCTCCAGCCCCATGCCGATCCGGTCCAGAATGCTGCGCCCGTCATAAGACACGCTGATTTCTTCTATTCTGAACATCACCAATGCCTTTGCTTGCCAGTCAATATCAGACCGAACAGGAAGGGCACACCGATCAGCGCGGTCACGATGCCGATCGGCACCACCGCCCCGGGCGACAGCAGTTTCGAGGCGATCGAGGCCCCCACCATGATAAGCCCGCCGCAAATGGCCGAGGCCGGAACCAGCAGGCGCTGGTCCTCGCCCACCATCATGCGCGCCAGATGCGGCGCCACCAGTCCGACAAAGCCGATGGTGCCGACAAAGGACACCGCGCCGGCCGTCAGCAGGGCCACCACAAAGAACACCCTCCGCCGCAGCGCGCCGACATTCACCCCCAGACTGGCGGCGCGTTCGTCCCCCAGCCGCAGGGCAGTCAGTTTCCAGAAATCGGGCAGCAGCAAAAGCACCCCCACCACAAGGATCACCCCTGAAACCGTCACCGAAAACCACGAGGCCTTGAGCATGGAGCCGAACAGCCAGAACACGATTTCCTGCAAAACCTCGGGGGCTGCCAGATATTGAACCAGCGACTGCATCGACTGGAACAGGAACAGCGTGGCAATACCGGCCAGCACCATGACTTCGGCGGTGATGCCGCGGATATGGGCCAGCCCGTAGACCATCAGACAGGCCACGCCGGCACACAGGAACGCCATCAGCGGAATGGTCATCGAGGGAATGAACGGCAGGGTAAAGCCGAACAGAATGGTGATGGCCGCGCCAAAACCGGCAGCGGCGGAAAAGCCCAGCGTATAGGGGCTGGCCAGCGGGTTGCCCAGAAGGGTCTGCATTTCGGCCCCTGCCACCCCGAGCGAGGCCCCGACGATCAGCGCCATCAGGCTCATCGGCAGGCGGATGGAATGGACGATGACAACGGTGGTCGGGTCATCGGCGGTTGCAGGCGATAGCAGCGCCGCCAGCACGTCGAATACGTTCAGAAAGGCAGGGCCGGTCAGGATGTCGCCAACAAGGGCCACAACCAGAAGGGCGGAAATGGTCGCCAGCCAGAACAGACGGCGCGCCATCTGCCGGCCACTGGCCGAACGGGTGGTGATTGCATCGGTTGCCACGGGATTTCTCCTGTCGGGAACGGGTCCGGGGGGCGTAACGGAGCGCCCCCCGATACCGGCCTAGTCGGCCAGCGTCAGCATGAATGTGCCTTCGGCCGCGATCGGCAGGTATTTGGCGTAATAAGCCTTGTGATTGGCCACAGGATCCACATCGGCAAAGGCCTCGGGATACATCGCCTTGGCCATATACTGCAGGAAGGTATAGTCATACAGCGTGCGCGCGCCCCCGTGGTAGATGGCATGGATCTGGCCGTTTTTCACGGCTTTCATGCCGGGCCAGCCGGGGCGTTCGGTGAAGGGTATCAGGCGTTCGCGGGTCTGTTCGGGATCAACGCCGAAACCCATCACGACAGCATTGTCGCGCTTCATCCAGTAGGAACCGGCGATAAAGATCACATCGGGGTTCGAGGCAATCACATATTCCGGGTTCAGCGGCCCGCGGTTTTCCAGCGCACCCACGGCTATGTTGTCGCCACCGGCCAGCGCGATCACACCGCCCCACATCTTGCTGGCATAGGAATTGCCGTATTCAGCAGCCCCCTTGTGACCCAGCTCGATATAGACCTTGGGCTTTTCCCCGCCGCGCGCTTCCAGCGCCCTGGCAACACGGGCCTGCACATCGGACACAGCGGCAACGTAGTTGTCCACCAGTTCCCGTGCGCGTTCCTCGGCACCGATCACCTTGCCGATCAGCAGGGTGCTGGCGACGTGTTTTTCAACGGTCTGGGCGTTGTAATCGGCGACGACAACCGGAATTCCGGCGGCTTCCAGTTTGCCGACGACATCGCCCATGGCGCGATACTGCCATGCGGCGATGATGGCCACGTCGGGTTTCGCCGCAACGGCTTTTTCCAGCGCGAATGTGCCGGCGTCCACCTCGCCCACATCAATCAGCGTATCCAGCGCCGGATTGACCGCGTTATAGGCCTTCCACTGCGAATTGCGCCAGCCTTCCCATGCGGGGCGGGAAATGGCGACAACCTTGTCATAGGCGTCGGGCCCGCCGATGGCGTAGAAATCCTCGAAGTAAAAGCCCAGCAGCACGCGGTTTACGGTATCGGGCACTTCGACAGTGCGGCCCATCGTGTCAACAACGGTGCCGGCAAAAGCGGCGGATACAGAGATGGTCAGGCTTGCGGCAGCCGCCGCCAGAGCCACAAGGATTCTGCGTTTCATCTGGTATTCTCCAATCTGGTATATATGTGCAAGGGCCTGTTCTCCTTGAAAGAAAACAGGTTGAAACCTTTCAGGGGTTTCGTTGTCCGGCCACACCGTCAGGTGCGGTTACGACATGGACCAGATCGGAGGGGCGCGAATGCGCGCGTTGGTGAGGGCAGCCTGCGGGCTGCGGGTGTTGCTGACCAGGGCAAATTGCAGATGGCCCGCTTCACGAGGATCAAAATCCAGCAGATCGGTCGCTGCTGTCAGGGTTGGCGGCGCACTGAACCCGACGCACCACTCACAGGGCGTTGCCAGCGTCTTGCCATTCTCGTCCTCGACCGGATTGCCGTTTTCGTCCAGATAGATCGTGACAAGCCCGTCACCGGTACAGATCACGACCGACTGGCCCGCATATTCCGGCGAGCCGATCGCCGAGGCCCCGGCCGACCATCCACCTGTCATCACCAGCTGGGTAAACAGCCAGACAACAACGGGAACAAAGCTGAACAATCTGCCTGGTTTCAAGGTGCTTCTGCTCCGGTGGCGGCCGGTTCGGAACCGGGACCGCGATTCATCTGACACGAAACCGATATCCTGTCCAGCTTCAATGATGCGCCGGATGCAGCACCGCTTCGAAACCGTCCCTGCGCCCTGTTGCAGGAGAGCGCAGCTCAAGACGCCCGCCTGCCCCATCGGCAATGATCTGAACGATCGCCAGCCCCAGCCCGCTTCCTTCAGCGTTTCTGTCGCGTCGGGTAAACCGCCGGGTCAGAGATTGCAGTTCGTCCGGCGCCACGACAGAACCGGCATTGATCACCTTCATGGTGCCATCTTCCTGCAGTCTCACGCGAACCGGTGCGCCGGCCTCTCCGTGGCGCAGGGCGTTTTCCAGCAGGTTGCGCACGGCAATGGCGAAAGCGTCCGGGTCGATCCTCGACATGACCGGCCGATCCGGCAGATCCAGCTCAAGGCGGTTGTCGTGATCGTCAGGGGCCAGATCATCGGCTACCAGTCGCACGATCGGCACCAGATCATGGGGGGCCTCCACGCGCAGGGCGGCACCTTCGGCACGCGCCATCTGCATCAGCTTCTCCGACAGCCGGTTGAGCCGCTTGAGCGATGCCTCGATGTCATCGGCACGTTTGCGCGTTGTCTCTTCGGCGGTTTCCGCCTGCAATCGCTGTATCTGCGCCAGTGCGCCGGCAACGGGCGTGCGCAGCTCATGTGCGGCATTGGCGGCGAAACTGCGCTCGGCCTCCAGCGTGCGCTGCAGACGTTCCAGAAGTGCATTCACCGCCTCGGCAACCGGCTTGATTTCGGTGGGCAGGCTGGTGGCATCAACGGGTGTCAGATCGCGCCCGTCACGAACGGCCACTTCATCGCGAAACCCGCGCACAGGGCCCAGCATGAAGCGCAGCAACAGCCAGATCCCGCCCAGTGTCAGCGGCAACAGGAAAAACAGGGGCAGGCCCAGGGCGGCCAGGGTTTCGCGCGCGGCCTCGTTGCGGTGGCTCAGCGGCTCGGCCACGGCGATGGTGAAATCCCCGTCAAGCGCTGCATCGTAATACAGAATATGGGTATCGGTCCGGGCAAAGCCGGTTTCCCGGAAGGGCGGGAAATCACGGATATCGGCATCGTGAGAGCGCAGCAATATCCGCCCGTCCCGGTCACGCACGACATAGGTCAGGAATTCATCATGTTCGCGCAGGGTGATGATAAGCTGTGCGGTGCCGTCATCCTCACCATCGAACAACTCCTGAACTGCCAATGGCAATATCCGCTGCGCGGTTTCCTCGAGGGCGCTGTCGAACACCTCGTTCAGTTCTTCGCGAATCGTGGCCGCCGTGATCAGTGCGGTGATGACCCATACCAGCGCCACGCCCAATCCGATGGCAAGAGCAAGGCGGACCTGCAGGCTGCGCGGCAACTTCATGACTCGCCCAGCCGGTAGCCCATGCCGCGCACGGTATCGATTTTCTCGCGGCCCAGTTTCTTGCGCAGGCGGCTTATGTGAACCTCGATGGTGTTGCTTTCAACCTCGGCGTCAAATGCATACAGCCGCTCTTCGAGCTGGGCCTTGGACAGGATCTGCCCCGGATGCTGCACGAAGGCCTCGAACAGCACCCATTCGCGTGCGGTCAGCGCCACCAGCTTGCCGTTGCGGCGCACGGATCTGAATGCCAGGTCGATCTCCAGATCGCCAATGGTGACCAGGGGGTTGGGATTGCCCGCATAGCGCCGCGCCACAGCGGCGAGGCGGGCCGAAAGTTCGGAAAGGTCGAACGGCTTGACCATGTAATCGTCCGCTCCTGCATTCAGCCCCTCGATCCGATCGCTGATCTGGTCGAGCGCGGTCAGGATGATCACCGGCGTGACATCGCCGCGCTTGCGCATTTCGCGCAGGAAGGGCAGGCCGCGCCCGTCGGGCAGCATCAGGTCGAGCAACACCAGATCATAGCTGGCACTGGCCAGATATTCGCCGGCCTCGTCCAGCCTGCCGACCCAATCGACCGAATGGCCCTCGGCCTGGATCTGGTCGCGCACGCCCGCACCCAGCACCGTATCGTCTTCGATCAGCAAGATCCGCATGCCGCCCCTCCTTGTTCGTCTCTCCTTGTGATCGCCAAAGCTTACCGCCAACTGAAGCAACTACGGACACGGCCTTCAGCTTCCTGTCAGAAAGCAATGTCACAAGAAGATCAAGCCAAGCCTGAAAAGGGAGCCGAGAAGATGAAAAAACCAGTGATGTTCGCAGCCATGGCCGCAAGCGTGGCGATTGCCCTGAGCGCCGCCGCACCAGTCTTTGCCGATGACGACGATTGCTATGTGCCGATGTCGAAATGGCAGTCGCGCGAAGCCGTCCGCAGCTGGGCCGAAAGCCAGGGCTGGAATATACGCCGCCTCAAGATCGACGATGGCTGCTATGAAATCAAGGGCTATGACCAGGCCGGGCACGAGATCGAAGTCAAGATCGACCCCGCCACATTCGCCATCGTCGAATTCGAATACGAGGACGACGATGAAAACTACAAGCGCAACAGAAATCGCGGCAACAATGCCACGCCGGTCAGGCCGGTTGTTCCGCCAAGCAACGGCTTGTTCACACCGGGAAGCACACCTGAGGTGATCGTGAAATGAATGCGGAGAAAATTCGCGTCTGGGATCCCCTGGTCCGCATTTTCCATTGGAGCCTGGTTGCCGCCATCGCAATAGCCTGGCTGACCGGAGAAGATGGCGAAACCCTGCATGAGTGGGCCGGCTATGTAGCGCTTGGCCTGGTTGCATTTCGCCTGCTTTGGGGGGTTGTCGGCCCGAAATACGCCCGATTTTCACAGTTTGTACAGGGCCCGAAAACAGTGGTGCCCTATGCAATTGACATGCTCAAGCATCGGGAAAAACGCTATCTGGGCCATAACCCCCTTGGCGCACTCATGGTTGTTGCACTTCTGGCAACCACCACGGCAACCGGCGTTTCCGGCTGGTTGCTTTCAGAGCCGGCCCGTATGGCAATGTTGCCGGGAATACCCGTCATCGCAACCCCGGCCCATGCCGATAGCGATGATGGGTATGAACGGGAAGATGACGAGGACGCAATCGAAGAAATTCACGAATTTCTTGCCAACCTGTTGCTGCTCCTGATCGTTCTCCATGTGGTTGGCGTGGTTCATGCCAGCGTGCGTCACAAGGAAAACCTGGCTCTTGCGATGATCACCGGTAACAAGCCGGCTCCGGGGCCGGATGATGTAACCTGATCCAGAGTTCACCCGCAGAACGTCTCCCCGGCCCTGTCTCCCTCACACGGGAGCGGGGCCTTTTTTTCCGAACCGGCCCGAACCTGACCGCAACCTGAAGCGGTTTGAAGCAGGCCGTCAGGAAGAAGTCAGGTGAACTCCCTAAATCCCTGCTCAACAAACAGAAAAGGAGACCAGACCAATGAGATCAATTCTCGCAACCCTCGCCCTGACCACTGCCCTTGTGGTGCCCGGCGCCCTGGCGGCAAAGCCCGTCACCCTGACCACCACGCTGAAGAACTATCGCGGCCCTGGCGCCTATCTGGTGCTTTACGTCACCGATGCAAACGACGCCTACAAGGGCACGCTGTGGATGGCCGGCGGCAAGTCGAAATACTACAAGCATCTGGGCAACTGGTTTCGCGCCACCGGCGGCGATCCGGCCCAGATTTCCGGCATCACCGGAGCCAGCGTCGGCGCCGGGCGCACGCTGGAACTGACCTTCGATCTGTCCGATGCGCTGTTCGATGCGGGCTACAGGCTGCATATCGACGCCGCGGTCGAGGATTTCCGCGACAGCCCCAACGATGTGGTCATTCCCCTGACCAGCGCCAATGGCGGCAAGCCGGTTGCCGGGCGGCGCTATGTCGCAAGCTTCACCTTCCAGTAAATGCTGCCGAGCCGGAGGCCTGCACCATGACACGCGCAATTCACAGATATGCCGGCCTGTCCGCGGCCCTGCTCCTGCTGGTCCTGACGCTCAGCGGCGTTGCGCTGTCGGTGGTTCCCGCCTGGGAAAGGCTGCAGGCCCCGGCCACGGACGAAGGCGGGCCGAGCGTGGCCGCCCTGGCAACGCGCGTGGCTGAAAACTACCCGGAAGTGGAGCAGATCAGACGCGCGCCTTCGGGCCTGATCACCGCCTATTATTTCGTCGATGGCGCCACCGGCGCGGTGGTGATCGATCCGGCAACCGGACGCGGAATCGCCGATTACGACCCCTCGCCCGCGCTGCGCTGGCTCAAGGATCTGCACCGCTCGCTTCTGCTGGGCGATGGCGGGCGCATGGCCGCTGCAGCCGGGGCGCTGGCGATGCTGGCGCTTTCGGTGTCCGGCCTGTTGCTGCTGGCCCGGCGCATGGGCGGCTGGCGGCGCCTGTTTGCCCCGGCCCGCGGCACGCTGTCCGCGCGTCTGCATGTGGAAATCGGTCGCCTTGCCATGATCGGGCTGATCATCGCCCCGGCAACGGCAATCTGGATGGCGCTCGGCACTTTCGACATCCTGCCACAGGAAACCGCCAATCCGCCCTTCCCGGGCCGGGTCAGCGGCGAGATGGGGATGAGCCCGGCCGCCATGCCGGCGCTGGCCGATATTCCCGTCAGCGACCTGCGCAGCCTGACCTTCCCCTATGCCGGAGACGCAACCGACGTGTTCACCCTGACCACCGATCGGGGTGAAGGATATATCGACCGGGGCACCGGCCTGATGCTGTCCTGGCAGGACGCCGGAACATGGCAGAAGGTGAATGAATTCATCTATCTGCTGCATACCGGCCAGGGTGCCTGGGCCTGGGGTCTCATTCTCGGCCTGATGGTGCTGGGCGGGCCTGTTCTTGCCATAACCGGCGCGATCCTGTGGTGGGTTGGCCGCCGCGCCCGCCCGGCCCTGCCCGGGGGCACCGTGCCCGCCCGGCGCGCCGATACGGTGGTCCTGGTGGGCTCCGAAGGCGGCTCCACCTGGGGCTTTGCCGCCACCCTGACGGAAGGGCTGATGGCCCATCGGCACAAGGTGCATGTGGCGCCCATGTCGCGCTTTGCCCCGGACAGCTGCCGGCAGGCCGAACAGGTCATCGTGCTGGCCGCCACCTATGGCGATGGCGAGGCGCCGGCTTCGGCCAGGGGCTTCATCGACAGGTTGGCCGCGCTGAAGCGCCCGCCCGCTGCCAAACTGGCCGTGCTGGGCTTTGGCGACCGCCAGTTCCCCGCCTATTGCGCCTATGCGAAACAGGTCGCGGCGCTGGCCCGCGAAAAGGGCTGGGAAATGCTCCTTGAGCTCGACACGGTGGACCGCCAGTCGCCGCAGGATTTCGCCCGCTGGGGCCGGGCCCTGGGCGAGGCGCTGGGCCACGAACTGGAGCTGGCCCATGTGCCGGTGCAGCCGCGCACCCACCGGCTGACGCTGATTTCGCGGCGCGACTACGGCCAGGAAGCGCAGGCCCCCACCGCGATCCTGCGCTTTGCCCTGCCCCGCACCGGTCTGCTTGATCGCCTGCGCGGGCGCGGCTGGCGCAGGTTCAAGGCCGGCGATCTTCTGGGCATCCTGCCCGAAGGCTCGGCTGTGGCGCGCTTCTATTCGCTGGCCAGCAGCAGCCGCGACGGCTTCGTGGAGATCTGCGTGCGCAAGCATCCGCACGGGCTGTGCTCGGGGCAGCTGTTCGAGCTCGGGATCGGCGACGAGATCGAAGCCTTCATCCGTCCCAATCCCGAATTCCGCCCGGCCCGGAACCGCAAGCCGGTGATCCTGATCGGTGCGGGCACCGGCATCGGCCCGCTGGCCGGGTTCGCCCGCGCCAACCGGAGAAGGCGCCCGATGCATCTCTATTTCGGCATCCGCCACCCGGACTCGGATTTCCTCTACGGGCGGGAAATCGCCGACTGGCAGGGCCAGGGCAGGCTGAGCGCGGTCCGGCTCGCCACCTCACGCAGCGGGCAGGCCGCCTATGTGCAGGATCTGCTGCGCGCCGACGGGGCGCAGCTGGCCGGGATGATCCGCAACGGCGCGCAGATCCTGGTCTGCGGCGGGCGCGACATGGCCGCAGGCGTGGCGCAGGCATTGCAGGAGGTGCTGGCCCCGCACGGGCTGGAGCCGGCCCTGCTGAAGGCCGAGGGGAGGTATCTTGAAGATGTCTACTGATCTCGAGCGCGTAACGCTCTCGGGCCCGACCATGGGCACGCGCTGGAACGCCGAACTGGGCGTTCCGGCGGGCGCCGACCTTGCCGCGCTGGAGCGCGCCCTGGCCGCGGCCGTGGCCCGGGTGGACGGGCAGATGTCCACCTGGAAGGAGAACAGCGACCTGATGCGCCTGAACGCGGCGCCGGTGGGGCAATGGGTATCGGTGCCGGCCGAACTGATGCAGGTGCTGGCGCGCGGGCTGGAAATCGGGCGGCTTTCGGATGGTGCCTTCGACATCGGCCTGGGCGATCTGGCGCGTGCCTGGGGCTTCAATGCCCAGCCCCCCGACGAAGCGGCCATCCGCGCCGCCCTGGGCCGGCCGCGCAGGCCCGCCCACGAGCGGCTGGAACTGGATCCGTCCAATGGGCGCGCGCGCAAGCTGGAGCCGGTCGCCCTGGATCTCTCGGGCATCGCCAAGGGCTATGGCGTGGACCGGATGATGCAGGTCTGCGACGATTTCGCCATTGCTTCGGCGCTAGTCGCGCTGGACGGCGAACTGCGCGGCAAGGGCGTGCAGCCTGATGGCCGCCCCTGGGCCGTGGCCATCGAGAACCCCGATCCCGATCCTGCCGACCGCCGCGCCCTTTCGGTGCTGGAACTGCAGGATGCAGCCGTGGCCACCTCGGGCGATTACCGCCAGTGGGTCAGGGTCGGCCAGGCCCGCCTTTCCCACAGCATGGACCGCACCAGGGGCGGCCCGGTCCAGCCCGGCATCGCCTCGGTCACGGTGGTTGCACCCGACTGCATGGCGGCAGACGCCATGGCCACGGCGATCCTCGTTTCGGGGCGGGAAAAGGGTATGAAACTGGCCAACCGGCAGGGTATCGACTGCCTGATCCTCGAACGCAGCGCCGGCGGCATTGTCCGGCATGGGGTGGGGCCGCTTTTCACCGGCCACGACAAACCCGCGCCTGCTCGCACATGACGGCATGATCGTTCAGCCTGCCCACATGCCACCTCCAGGCGATAGCCAAGACCGCGCATCGTCTCGATGGGCGCCTATATCGGCCAGAACAACGCCACCGAGCTGCTGCTGGTGGGACTGGGGATGACGGCAACGGCGCTGCGCCTGGCCGACTACCCGCTGGCGCCGCTGCTGATCGGGTTCATCCTGGGGCAATGCTGGAGGACAATTTCGCCCGATCGATGCAGCTTTACGACGGCATTTCCTTCATCCGGGAGCGCCCATGACGATGGGGCTTCTGGTATTGGCCGGCGCGCTGGTAGTGCCGCCCGGCTACCGCAGGCTCAGAACACGGATGCGCGCGCGTGAAATCGAGGACGGCGACTGAAAAATACGGGGGAAAGCAAATGACCCAGTAAATCATTTGCCCGCCGAACGCGATGAAGGAGCTGTTGGCAAAAAATGGCAGGGCCCGCCGTGAAGCGCGAAGCCGTCGCGCATCTGCAGACCAAACCGGGCCTGTCGGAACGGCGGCCTGCAGGATCGTCAGGGCGGATCACAAGATGATCCGGTATCGGTCGCGCAGGGCCGGGCACAAGGCTGGTGGCAGCCACGCCCCGATCCTGGTCGAAGCGAGGCCCCATCCGGCGCTCGGCGATCAGACACCAAAGGTATTTGCCGAGCGCCTGTTCACCATGGGCCGGCAACAGCGCTGCGCCAGATGAAAGTTCGGTGACAGGCCAGCCAGGCCGCACAAGATTTAGCATTCCCCCTTGCTCCTGCCGTTCCCAGCCATTAAACACGCCGGCGGAGACGTGGCCGAGTGGTCGAAGGCGCTCCCCTGCTAAGGGAGTAGGCCCCAAAAGGGTCTCGTGGGTTCGAATCCCATCGTCTCCGCCACCGTCCTGAGCGGAATGTTTCTCCGCTCCCGCCGCGCCGAGATTTTCCCGTTGCTTTCAAGGGTTACGCCGACGGGCTATTCACCTTCTCCCGCGCGAAACGGCCGAAATCGCTCTCTCCGGGCCGTTTTTCTCTGAACCTCATGACTGCGGTGATTTGGTGAATTTCTTGTACCGCATTGAAAACATGAGATTATTTTGTAACGCAACCTGAACACTTCGATGACGGTGGCATTTGGCGAGATGGAACGGAAATCGAACGTTCGCAGGTCATCCTACTTCGCTCACGTCTGAGGGATCACCCGTACCAAGCCGAAGAAGGCCCTTGATCTCATCGACTGTGAAAGGCGGGTTTCTTCGATGGGCGACGGCATGGCAATTTGGACAGAGTGGAACGAGGTCCTCTTTCGGATCGATCACGTAGTCGCTCCCCAACTGGCTGACCGGCACGACGTGATGGACCTCGATGTACCCGTCCGCGTGAGGGCCGTATGTTTTTCCGAAGTCCATACCGCAGGCAAGGCAGGCGCTACCGTGTATCGCAAGCGCAGCCGCACGGTTACGCCTGTCCCGTTCGTAGCGGTTCACCTCCACCTTCTGGACAGCACCCTCGGGATATCCCTCAAGCTCCCCCGCCTCATGTTCCTCTAGTGGCAACAGCGATACGACTGCGGCGGCGAAGCGTGTGGCCCAGCTCTGAACGATTTCAAAGTCCGGGATGCCGTCCTCGGTGCCCAGCTCAAGGTTCCCTTTGACCTGCCACGGGATTTTTCCTCCAGATGGGATTAGAGTCCGCCCCATGGAAGGGACGCCAATGAAGCGAACGAGATATTCAGAAGAGCAGATCATCGGCATTCTGGCCGAGCATGAGGCGGGAGCGAAGAGCGCCGACCTTTGCCGCAAGCACGGGATGTCGGAAGGGACTTTCTACAACTGGAAAGCCAAGTATGGCGGGATGACGGTTTCGGACGCAAAGCGGCTGAAGGCACTGGAAGACGAGAACGCCCGCCTGAAGAAGCTGCTGGCCGAACAGATGCTGGATGGTGAGGCGGAAAAGCAAATGATCCAGTGAACCATTTGCCCGCCGAACGCGATGAAAGAACTTCTGGCAAAAAAATGGTAGGGCCCGCCGTCAAGCGCGAAGCTGTCGCGCATCTGCAGGCCAGGATGGGCCTGTCGGAACGGCGGGCCTGCAGGATCGTCGGGGCGGATCGCAAGATGATCCGCTATCGTTCGCGCAGGGCGCCGGATACGGAGTTGCGCCAACGCCTGCGCGATCTGGCCAATGAGCGGCGTCGATTTGGGTATCGGCGGTTGTTCGTTCTGCTCAGGCGCGAGGGTGAGACCTCGGGCGCGGGTCGCATCTACCGGCTCTATCGCGAAGAGGGGCTGACGGTGCGCAAGCGCCGGGCCAGGCGCAAGGCTGTTGGCAGCCGCGCCCCGATCCTGGTCGAGGCGCGGCCCAATGCCCGCTGGTCGCTGGACTTCGTGCATGATCAGCTCGCCTGCGGTCGCCGCTTTCGTATCCTGAACGTGGTCGATGACGTGACCCGGGAATGCCTGCTCGCCATGCCGGATACGTCGATCTCGGGCAAGCGTGTGGCGCGAGAACTGGACAAGCTGATCGAGCGGCGCGGCAAGCCGGGCATGATTGTCAGCGACAATGGGACGGAATTGACCAGTAACGCGATCCTGGCCTTCGCCGCAGATCGCAAGATCAACTGGCACTACATCGCGCGTCGTGCCGGAGGCACGCTTCCAGCGTGACGCAAGCCGATGCAAAACGGCTTTGTGGAAAGTTTCAATGGCCGCATGCGCGACGAACTTCTGAACGAGACCATGTTTCGCAGCATGGCCCATGCGCGCGACCTGATCCGGGCCTGGGCCGATGACTACAACGAAGAAAGGCCTCATTCGGCGCTCGGCTACCAGACGCCAAAAGCCTTCGCCGAGCGCCTGTTCACCATGGGCCGGCAGCAGCGCTGCGCCAGATGAAAGCTCCGCGCAGCAGCCGGTTGCTCAACCTGCGCCAATCGGCGTATCAACCCAAAGGGCTCTGATCCCAGGTGGATGAAAGTTCAGTGGCAGGTCATAGGCAGAATGATTATTAAGTTAGTTTTCGACTATAAAAACCAAATCGAACTACATCCTATACGCTCGTTGGTTTTTCTTGTTCTCAGTCATTTTGGTTTCTTTGCATTGGGAATTTGGGGGATGAGCTTTTTTGGTGAGAGCAGGAATTCCTTTGCCCATGTGTTTATGTGGGTTTGGTTGTTTTGGATGATTTACCTTGGAGTGCCAACGGTAAGGTTCTTAGGGCGTAGACCTATAAATCAGAATGTGATTCAAGATATGAAACAGGGAGGGTTTCATGTCTGGGACATTTTGGTTAACGGAAGAACAATTCAGCAAAATCAAGCCACTATTGCCGAACAAGCCGC